>Ga0209551_1000114_pt1 | contig 25442 bp, 23 predicted proteins | sample LauGreSuBDMM15SD_2_FD_187568 | JGI IMG/M metagenome (GOLD analysis project Ga0209551, IMG submission 187568) | Freshwater lake microbial communities from Lake Michigan, USA - Su13.BD.MM15.SD (SPAdes) (version 3) | ecosystem: Environmental > Aquatic > Freshwater > Lake | place: Lake Michigan, USA... | reverse complement strand
AAAAATGCCCTGTAAATGGGGTTTTACAGGGCATTAACTTATTGAAAATTTGGTAAATTATAGTTTTTTCAAAATAATGTTTCTCCAATAAACTTTAATCCCTCCTCCATCGTGTATCTGAAGCAATACGCCTCCTTTTCCTGCACCAATCTTCTCATCCGCATAATTGACCATCTCCACCCCATTCACATAGGAGATAACACGGTCTCCTTTTACCACAATCTTCATCTTATTCCAGTCCCCAAACTTCAAGGCCTTGTCTTTTTCTGGATCTGGCTTGATCAACCAGCCCCTTCCATAAGATTCATAAATACCTCCAGTATCGCTTCCTGGAGGAGCTACCTCCACCTGCCAGCCTGAAACTTTGGTGCCATCCACCGTAGATCTAATAAACACCCCGGAATTTCCATTCGCCTCTTGCTTGAACTCAAGCTCTACTTCAAAATCACCATACTCAGAAGTAGTGCCTAAGTACCCGTAGCCCTTGTCAGGACCACTCTCCGATACCAACAAGCCATTGTTGTCTACATACCACTTTTCGGTGCCATACACCTTCCATCCGGTAAGGTCTTTGCCGTTAAACAACTTCTCTTTCTTCTGTGCAAAAGCAACTTGAACTATTACTACCAAAAGCGCAACTAAAAATATCTTTTTCATAAGGGTCGAATTTTTATGTTTTTAAACCATACAGGATCCCCATGATCCTGCAATGCAATCAGCCCTTTGCGGGCAATCTTGTAATCGGGAAAATCATTCCACTTGCCTGAATTTCGCTTTGCTTTCCAGTCCTCAGAATAGGGAACAAAGGCTACCGTCTGCTTCCCATTGAGCCAATAACTAGTGCCTGCTTCTAAAAAGGTAATTTTAGACTCGTTCCACTCCCCTGCTGGCTTGACCACTCCCTCGTAGTCCGGCTCATACATGGCATAATCTCCTGCTAGAGACTGCCACTTTTCTAGAGGCTGCCCAAAGCCCAACTGATCAATCACTTGATATTCTGGACCTGTATAATAAGGTGCCTTGTACGCAGGACCTTCCACGACATGGTAGAAAACGCCTGAGTTACCCCCTGCGGATATTTTCCAAGAAAATTTCATCTCAAACTCTTCAAATTCTTGTGCCCCATAGACCACATCCCCTCCAAAATCTTCTCCACCAGTGGCACCCAAACCCTTCATCGCACCTTCTTCAATGATCCAGTTGGCAGGAGTCGTGTCCCCATTGAAGGCTCTCCAACCCTGCATACTTTTCCCATCAAAAAGAAGCATAAAACCTTCCGCTTGTTCCTCCGTGCTCAACACATTGTCGAGGCTTGCCACCGTGAGTGAATCCCCTGCACTGGAGGCATTTTCGCTAGACTTGGGACTGCACGCAAACAGCATACCTACTGCTACCATTCCCAATAAAATTATTTTTTTCATCTATTAAATCGTTTTCTGTTCTCTATATTTCCACTGTTTCGCTTACCAAGCTAGAAAGAGAGAGAAATGTAACGACATTTTTTAAGTCCTCGAAAGACCTATCGCAAAATTTTATAAGCGGAAAAAAAATCCTCTTGCAAAACCAATCTGCAAGAGGAATTTTAAAATGGATAAATCAAGGCCCTTAAAAAGGCTATTCATTAGGAAATGTAGCGGAAATCAAAACTGGGATCAAAATCTACCAAGAAGGCATACATCAGTTCGATGACTTGCTCAATATCACTTTTACTGGCTGTCTCTACTGTAGTATGCATGTATTTCAGAGGTAAAGAAATCAATGCGGAAGGCACGCCCCCATTGGAATAAGCAAAAGCATCGGTATCCGTCCCGGTAGTTCGCGAAGCCGCCGCTCGCTGAAACGGAATCTCGTGCTTTCGAGCCGTAGCGATGATCAAGTCCAGTAGTTTTTTATGTACCGAAGCACCATAGGTAAGTACAGGGCCTTTGCCCGCAGCCTGATCTCCACTGGTAATTTTGCTATAAAGCGGAGCTGTAGTATCGTGACAAACATCCGTAATAATAGCCACATTGGGTTTGATTCGCTGCGCAATCATCTCCGCGCCGCGAAGACCTATTTCCTCTTGCACTGCATTGACGATGTACAAACCAAAGGGAAGTTTCTTTCCAGACTCCTTGATTTTTCGAGCCACCTGTGCAATCATATAGCCTCCAATTCGATTGTCTAGCGCTCGGCCAGACCAATACTTCCCGTTCAATTCGGTCAGCTCATCCTTAAAGGTAATGACGCAACCCACATGGATCCCCAGTTCCTCCACCTCAGCTTTGGACTGTGCCCCCACATCAATAAAAATATTGTCCAAGGTAGGCGCATCTTCTTTTCCTTCTTTGCGCACGTGGATGGCTGGCCAACCGAAGACTCCTGGCACCATTCCTTTGTCGGTATGGATATTGACCCGCATGGAGGGAGCGATCATGTGGTCTGAGCCCCCATTTCTACGCACGTAGATGTAACCGTCGTCTTTGATATAGTTGACAAACCAGCTGATCTCATCGGCATGCGCCTCAATCACCACCCGATAGGGTGCATCGGGCTCAATCACTGCCACCGCGGTACCATAAGAGTCGGTAAAGTAGCTATCTACATAGGGCTTGATGTAATCCAGCCAAATTTGTTGTCCAGAAGCCTCATGCCCTGTGGGTGAGGCATTGTTGAGGTAGTTGATTAGAAACTGATTCTCATTCATAGTTTAGGGGATAGCCGCACTTGGCTCGTGGAGCACAGATGCTTGTTTATTCTAGAAAATTGAAATTACGAAAATGGAGGATTTAGCATCCTCCTTTCGCTTACTTATAAAGGAATGTTACCATGCTTTTTCCTTGGCAATTTATCTACTTTGTTTTCCAGCATTTTAAAGGCCTTGATCAACTTCGTTCGTGTGTCGGAAGGGAGAATTACCTCATCGATGTATCCTCGGTGAGCAGCCCGGTAGGGATTGGCAAACTTGGCCGTATACTCCTCCACTTTTTCCAAGAGCTTGGCTTCGGGATTTTCTGCTTCGGCAATTTCTTTTTTAAAGATGATTTCTGCTGCACCCTTAGCACCCATCACTGCGATTTCGGCAGTAGGCCAGGCGTAGTTGAGATCTGCCCCGATATGCTTGGAGTTCATCACATCATATGCTCCTCCATAAGCCTTACGGGTAATCACTGTGATTCGCGGTACCGTGGCCTCGGAAAAGGCATAGAGCAATTTGGCCCCATTGGTAATAATGCCATTCCATTCTTGGTCTGTACCCGGTAAAAAGCCAGGAACATCCACCAATACCAGAAGTGGAACATTGAAGCTATCGCAAAAGCGAACAAACCGAGCCGCCTTCACAGAGGCATGGTTATCCAATACCCCTGACATAGATTGCGGCTGGTTACCCACGATACCAATACTTCTCCCTGCGATTCGTGCAAAGCCAACGACAATATTGTCCGCATAATTTTCATGTACTTCAAGGAAAGAGCTCTCGTCCACAATGCCGCCAATTACCTCTCGGATGTCGTAGGGTTGGTTGGGATTTTCTGGAATAAGGGAATCCAGAATGGCTCTCGTCTCGTCTTTCTTCAGTTCGTAAGGATAAATTGGCGCTCTATCTTCACAATTTTGAGGCAGGTAGCTGAGCAAGGACTTAATCCGCTTGAGCGCCTCCATTTCGTTGGCGCAGGCAAAATGGGTAACTCCCGATTTGGTGCTGTGGGTAGAAGCCCCACCCAGCTCCTCGGCAGTGACCGTTTCCTGAGTGACGGTCTTAACTACATTGGGTCCAGTCACAAACATGTAGGAGGTATTTTCTACCATCAAGATAAAGTCTGTAATCGCCGGTGAGTATACTGCCCCTCCTGCACAAGGGCCCATGATGGCAGAAATCTGTGGGACAACTCCGGATGCCAGCGTATTGCGGTAAAAAATATCGGCATAGCCCCCAAGGGAATTGACTCCTTCTTGAATTCGTGCCCCACCCGAGTCATTCATGCCTATGATAGGAGCTCCATTTTTTAGTGCCAATTCCATCACCTTGCAGATCTTCTCGGCATGCGTCTCGGAAAGAGATCCGCCAAAGACCGTGAAATCCTGGGAATACACATAAACCAAACGTCCATTCACCTCCCCATAGCCAGTCACCACTCCATCTCCAAGGTAATGTTCCTTGTCCAACCCAAAATCCTTGGCTCGGTGCATCACAAACTTATCGATCTCTTCAAAAGTCCCTTCGTCTAGGAGCAATGCGATCCGCTCTCTAGCGGTAAGCTTCCCTTTTTGGTGCTGCCCTTCAATTCGTGCCAGCCCTCCACCTAGCTCAGCTTCTGCATTTTTTTTAGCCAATAGTGCATTTTTCTCAAGATGGCCTGAAGGGCTGTAATTTGGGTTTTTTGGATCTGTCATTTCGAGGAGTATTTCTAGGATCAAATATAAACGCTGGCGCGGATAGAAAAAGCCTTTATTCACCTTCTCAATTCTTGAATTTTTGTCAAAGGCCTACTAACCTGTGATTTATCAGATGTTTAAAAACTTAAAATAGAACTTTTAAAAAACTTTCTATATTCGCCCATCCAAAAAAATGGCAATGACACATCCCAAGAAGGCAGCGGTGATAGACATGGGGACCAACACCTTTCATTTGTTGTTGGTGGAATTGCATGGGAAAGAATTCAACACACTTTACAAAGAAAAAGTTGCCGTAAAACTCGGCCAAGGAGGGATCACTCAGAATCAGATTATCCCTGAAGCAGAGAAGAGAGCGGTACATACCCTAAGCCATTTCAAAACCTTGATTGATGGGGAAAATATCGACCAAATTTTTGCCTTTGCCACCTCTGCTGTTCGAAATGCGACCAATGGTCCTGATTTTGTCAAAAAAGTAAAGGATGTGCTCGATATTCAAATTCACGTCATTTCCGGTGAAGAAGAAGCCCAACTGATTTACGAAGGCATTCATTTCTCAGGGGCTCTCGACGAACAAACCTACTTGATGATGGACATTGGCGGCGGATCCGTAGAGTTTATCATTGGCAATGCGGAGCAGGCGTTTTGGAAACAAAGTTTTGAAATTGGGGGGCAGCGCCTCTTAGATGCCTTTCACTACCACGATCCTATTTTACCCGAAGAAGTAGAAAAGCTAGAGCAGTACTGTGCAGAAAAGTTACAACCCCTGCTAGATGCCATTGCGAGACACAGGCCCAGTGGATTTGTTGGTGCATCCGGCACTTTTGACACCTTGGTAGACATGTACTATGCAGGAATGCAGCAGAGCAAACTTACTGGGCAGCATGTATTTGAACTGCCCGTAATCAATTTTTTTCAACTTTTTAAGCTATTAATAAGCAAAAATCGCACAGAGCGCCTCCAAATCCCTGGCATGATCGCCATGCGCGTAGACATGATTGTAGTAGCTAGCTGCCTGATTGACTTTATCCTACAGCATGTCCAAGTAGAAAGTATTCGTTGCTCGCACTATTCTTTAAAAGAAGGGGCGGTTTCTAGAATGCTTTCTGGAGAGATTGACCTCCATAACTAGTAGTTCCCTAGACTTCCCAGCACTCAGCTTGGAAATTTGACTTCCAGTTATTTTAAAAGTCAAAGAGAACGATCACAGCCTGCTGCTTTCTATATTTGTGTGAAACCCAGCATCTATTTTCCAAGCAGCCAGCCATGCAGCACTTTTCCTACGATCACTTGCACCAATTCACCTACGATATGCTTCAGAAAATAGGCTGTCCGGATGAAGATGCCCAGCTCGCCACCAAGGTTTTGCTTTCGGCAGACCTTCGTGGAGTAGATAGTCATGGGGTAGCGCGGTTGAGTGGCTATGTACGGCTCTGGGAAAAGGGCAGGATCAATCCCAACCCGAAGGTGCGCGTGACCTACGAGACTCCCTCAACAGCAGTAGTCGATGGAGACGCAGGCCTGGGTCTAGTGGTGGCACCTTTTGCGATGAAGGTGGCTATGGAAAAAGCCAAAAATGTAGGCACAGGATGGGTGTCTGTAAAGAATTCGAACCACTACGGAATCGCTGGTTACCACGCCATGTTGGCTTTAGAACAGGACATGATCGGTATCTCTCTGACCAATGCCAGTCCACTAGTAGCCCCGACCTTTTCCAAGGAACGCCTACTGGGTACCAATCCGATTGCAGTGGCTATTCCTGCGAAGGAAGAACCTGCCTTTGTTATGGATATGGCTACCACTACTGCTGCCAATGGCAAACTAGAAATTCTCCAGCGTAAGGGCTTGGAAACTCCCACTGGATGGGTGCAAGATAAAAATGGCAATCCTACCATCTCTTCCGATGGAGTAAAAGATGGTGGCGCATTACTACCTCTAGGCGGTGACCGAGAGCACGGCTCACACAAAGGATATGCCCTCGGGGCGGTGGTAGATATTCTATCTGGCGTACTTTCAGGAGCCAATTACGGCCCATGGGTTCCTCCTTTTGTGGCTTTTTTGAACCCGCTTCCGAATCTCGTTGGGGAAGGTATAGGCCACTTTTTTGGCGCTATGCGGGTGGATGCCTTCCGTCCCGCAGATGAGTTTAAAAACCATATGGATCAGTGGATCCGAAGGTTTCGTTTAGCAGAACCTACGCCTGAGCATGAAAAGGTATTGATTCCTGGCGATCCCGAGCGGGAACTTGAAATCATTCGGAAAAAAGAAGGAATTCCGCTTCTTGATCCAGTAATCGAAGATTTGAGTGAATTAGGGAAAAAATTTGGTATCAATTTTTAATAGCCCACCATCAAGCTTAAATTTTGGGAGAGCACCGCTAATTTCTAACTCTACGGGGATGCATTCCTCCCTTTTTCTAGCTAGCTTAGTAGTTGGTATAAATTGCATTTATTTTCCCAAACCATGAACCGATTGCATCTTCCCTTTGGATGGATTTTAACCTGCATCTGCCTGTTTGCTTGTAGCCCCACGGCTACTTTTCGTATCATTGACAAGCCCATCACTTGGAATGCAGAGCGGGAGCAGCTTTCGCTAAACTACCTCAAAGAACGACATGGTTTGGTACAATCTACCGCCACGATCAAGCCCCAAATGGTGGTCGTGCACTGGACGGCCATTCCAACGATAGAAGTTACCTTTGATGTATTCAACCCCATTACATTGGGAGGACGTGCAGACCTTACTGGAGCGAGCAACTTGAATGTTTCCAGCCAATTTTTGATTGATCGTGACGGGACGGTATTCCGATTACTTCCTGAGACCACCTTTGCCCGGCACGTGATTGGCCTCAATTACTTGGCCATTGGGATTGAGAATATTGGTAGCGACGACATGCCACTCACCAACGCGCAGCTAGCCGCCAACGAAAAACTTATCCGCTACCTGAAACGTAAATACCCCATCGACTACGTCATTGGACATCACGAGTACCAGCGCTTTCAAAATACGGATCTTTGGAAAGAGACGGACCCCAACTACCGAACCGTAAAGTCAGATCCAGGAGATTCATTTATGAATCGATTGCGGAAAAAATTGACTGATATAAACCTAAAACCCCTTCCTACGCTTTAAATCTGCGATGAAACTGGACCTAAAGTTTACCTCTCTTTTCTTAATTTATCTTTTTCTCTGGGGCGCTAGTCCCGCCCAACAGTTGGATCCGCTTGCCTCAAAAAGCAGTGCGCCAGCCTCTAGTACTTCGACTAAATCCCAATTAGCTCTTGAAGAAACGAGTGCGAGCTCATTTGTAAAAGTATCCCATTCCCTACCCGAAATCCCTCGGGAGTTTCGCGGAGTTTGGATTGCCACTGTAGCCAATATTGACTGGCCAGCTTCTGGAACAGATACTTGGGAAAAGCAAAAAAAGGACTATCTGGCCCTTTTAGATTACTACAAAGGACTGCATTTCAATGCGGTCATCGTCCAAATTCGTACTGCTGGAGATGCCTTGTATCCTACCAAATTGGCCCCATGGTCCAAATACCTTACTGGACAACAGGGGACAGCGCCAAAAACTCAAGAAGACCCACTGACTTGGATGATTGAAGCTGCTCACCAGCGTGGTTTGGAATTCCATGCCTGGCTCAATCCCTATCGGGCTACCATGGACTTGAATACTGCCGGACTGAATCCCAACCATGATTTTCACAAGCACCGCAAATGGATGCTCAAATACGGCACCAAGTGGTATTACGATCCAGGTTTACCTGAGGTGAAAGCGCATTTGCTTCAAATCATTGCTGAAGTAGTTGATACCTACGAGATAGACGCAATTCATTTCGACGATTATTTCTATCCCTACCGAGAGCCCAATGTTGAGTTTCCAGACCAAGCCTCTTATGCTGCCTATAAAAAATCGGGGCAATCCAAAGATGATTGGAGGAGACAAAATGTAGACCAACTAATCTTGGCCCTAAGCGAAACAATCAAAAATAAAAAGCCCTGGGTTCAATTTGGAATCTCTCCTTTTGGGGTCTGGAGAAACCAAAGCAAGGACCCCAAAGGATCGCCGACGCAAGCCGGGCAAACCAATTACGACGACCTCTTTGCGGATGTGCTTCTTTGGATGAAAAATGGCTGGATTGATTACCTCATTCCACAGCTCTATTGGAGCATGGAGCACCGCTTGGCGTCACATCGTATTCTCGCTGATTGGTGGTCCAACAACAGTTATGGGGTACCCGTGTACCTCGGCAATGGACCGTATAAAATTCGAGAAGATTCAGATGTAGCTTGGAAAGAGCCCAAGGAACTCATCACACAAGTTCACTACGGTAGAACCCTCCCTCAAATTCAAGGAAATGCATTTTTCTCAGCAAGATCTATCTATACCAAAAACCAAGATATCGCGCAGCTCCTCAAAAAAGAGGTATATGATCGCCCTGTTTTGCCTCCCGCTTTTGAACCTAAAACTCCTCTAGCCATTACTCTTCCCGTGATCTTGGATCTACAGGGTTCCCCTGAAAAAATCCAAATGCAACTTGAAAAGAGTCTGGATCCCGCAATTCGCTATGCCTTGGTACAAGGAGGGAATGACCTAAATAGCCTCCACCTAGCTCCCCTACATAAGTTGTGGATAGGAACTAATCAGAAATCTAGTTTAGATCTACCCCAACTGAATAGCAGCTACCTGGCTATTCGCTGGGTGGATAACTTTGGAAGAATCATCCAAAGTCAAGTGCTGCAACTCACAAAAACTACCCGGCCATGAAAGACATGCTCGTTAGGCTGCTAGAACTTCCATCAGGAACGGAATTAGAGCAAAAGCTACTGGAGAAGGAAAAAATTGTGGTACGACGGGCCATTGCGCCTGAAAAGCATTTGGTTGCAGACTGGGTGCTGAACGAATTTGGTGCCTATTGGAAATCCGAGGTAGAGGTAGCCTTTTCTCGACAGCCCGTGTCCTGCTGGATTGCGCAGCGGGGCAATGACCTCTTGGGCTTTGCATGTTATGAAAGTACCGCACGTAATTTCTTCGGCCCTACAGGCACACGAGAATCTGAACGAGGCAAGGGCATAGGCAAGCTCCTCCTACTCAAATCCCTTGAATCCATGCGGGAAATGGGTTATGGATATGCGATCATCGGTGGCGTAGGTCCCGCAGAATTCTATGAAAAAGCGGTAGGGGCAAAAATCATCGAAGGATCAGAAATCAGTATCTACCAGCATTTACTCCGAAAGCCATGAGTACCCAAACCACCAAAAACCCATGGCTATGGGTGCCCTCTTTATACCTAACCGAATCGGTTCCCTACGTCATCATAATTACGGTATCCGTGGTGATGTACAAAAACTTGGGCATCTCCAATGCCGATATTGGGCTCTACACTTCCTTTTTGTACTTGCCCTGGGTAATCAAACCCATCTGGAGCCCAATTCTTGAATTGGTCGGCAACAAAAAACAATGGTTCCTGAGCATGCAGCTCATCCTATCCTTGGTATTTCTAGGGGTAGGATTGACTACGGGCAACTCTCAATTTTTCACCATTACCTTGGCCTTTTTCTGGATGGGCGCTTTCGCATCAGCCACGAACGACATTGCTTCGGATGGACTTTACTTAATTGCGCTTAAACCTGAGCAGCAAAGTTTCTTTGTAGGCATGCGCAGCACCTTCTACCGCGTGGGAATGATCACGGGGCAAGGATTGATCGTGATGGTGGCTGGCTACCTAGAACAGCAGTTTGGAGATCCTGCTCAAGCCTGGTCTTGGACCATGCTGGGCGTAGGTGGCTTGATGCTCGTGCTGACAGGGATTAATTTCCTCTCCACGCCAAAGGTGATTGAGGAACGTGTCGCCAAAGAAGATCAGCCAAGTTTTGGAAAGGTGTTTTCCACCTTTTTTACGAAGAAAAACATAGGGCTTTCCTTGGGCTTTGTGTTGCTCTACCGCTTGGGAGAATCCCAACTTGTGAAGATGGCATCTCCCTTCTTTTTGGATGAGCGCACAGAAGGTGGATTGGGATTAAGCACCACAGAAGTTGGATTTATTTACGGTACACTAGGGGTGATCGCCTTATTGGTTGGAGGGATTTTGGGTGGTATTGTCATTTCAAAAGATGGCTTGGGCAAGTGGATGATGCCCATGGCTTTTGCCATCAATGCGCCGAACATCGGCTACGTTGTCCTAGCCTGGCTCCAACCCGAAAGTGTGGTTTTTGCCACCGCCGTAGTCTTTGTGGAGCAGCTGGGTTATGGATTTGGTTTTGCTGCCTTTATGATATTCTTGATCTTCCTTGCCGATGGACTTTTCAAAACAGCCCATTATGCGCTCGCCACAGGATTTATGGCCATGGGGATGATGCTTCCCGGTATGCTCAGTGGCTATGTACAAGAATGGCTCGGCTATCCCGGGTTTTTCGTTTGGGTTGTAATCGCAACGATTCCAGGATTTGTAATGGCTTATGTGGTGAAGTATCCGAGGGAGTTTGGGAAAAAAAGTACGAAGTACTAAGTACGAAGTACGAAGATGTGATTTGAATTTGGACGCGAATCGTGCTAGACTGCATAAGGAAGGCTTATATATTATCTTGTGACATTGTACTTCGTGCAGATTTAGTCTTGATACTTGATATTAGTGACTTTCTACTCCTTCAATGTCGAATGTCCAACGCCGAATTTCGATTAGCGAAGTAAATCGTACCGAAAGGACATAAATGAAATGAATAAAAATCAAAAAATCGCTCAGCTCTTCTCTCCTGCGGCATTTATTCACGATTCAGAGGAAAATTACAAGGCCATCGAAACCCTGATTCGCGAACAGGAAATCGGGGGACTTACTTTTTTTCATAGCCGGCATTCTGCAGCGGCCAACTTTGAGAAGCGGGCCGAGGTGCTCGAAACTACGGGCACCTACGAGAAACTCATTGCACTGATCAACCGCTACCAAAAAGTTTCTACCATCCCACTTTTAATCAGCATCGATGGGGAATATGGCTTGGCCATGCGTATTGAAAACACACCTGCCTATCCCTTTGCGATTACGCTTGGTGCTTTGAAAGGGAATGCTGAATCCCAAGTAGAAGAAGTGGCTTACCGGATGGGTCTGGACATGAAACGCTCCGGCATCCACCTCAACCTCGCTCCCTGTGCCGATGTCAACACCAACCCCAACAATCCCGTGATTGGCTACCGATCTTTTGGAAAGGATACCCAGAAAGTCGCTGAACTTTCATTTTCCGCCTATTCCGGCATGAAAAAGGCTGGAATCGGCGCTTGCTTAAAACATTTTCCCGGACATGGAGACACGGCTACTGACTCCCATTTGGGATTGCCGATTTTGCATAAAACCAAAGCAGAACTTGAAGCCGAAGAGCTGCTCCCTTTTCAATATGGAATCGACCGAGGGGTGGAACTCATCATGGTCGGCCACCTGGCGGTGCCTGCACTTACAGGAGGAGAAAACATTCCTGCTAGCATCAGTCGCGAACTGATTACTGACTTGCTGAAGGGAGAAATGGGGTTCAAAGGGCTTGTGATCTCCGATGCCTTGAATATGAAAGCAGTGGCCAACCTATTTCCTGAGCCAGGCGAACTCGAATGGCAGGCTTTTCATGCAGGAAACGACCTGCTTTGCTTTTCCGAACAGGTAAGTGAAGGAATAGCAAAAATTGCCCAAAATGGGGATGATAGCCATATAGATGCAGTTTTTGAAAAGGTGATGGATCTCAAAAAGAGATTGGGAGTCATTGATTTTAAGCCGGTTTCGATAACCCCATTCGATCTGCAAGGGCATTCCCAACTCCAGGAAGAGTTGGCAAAAAATTACGTGTCGGTGATTTCCGGAGTGCTTCCTTTACCACAAATACAGGGATTGTCCGAGAGCAAAAAGCTAGGTTACAAAGAATTTTTTAGTCCATCAGCAAGCCTATTTTCCAAGTCGCTTCAGTTGAATTTTGTACCCGAGGAGGAAGCCGAAAAAATGATTTTAGCAGTCTTTGTTCCGAGCCACAAGCCCATGAACCAATTTGGGATGGATCCAGAAATCCTTGCTCAAATTCATCAGTTAGCCAAAACCAAAGCCTGTGTTTTGGTGCATTTTGGAAATCCCCTGGCTCTCAAGCACCTCGGTGAGTTGGCCGATTTTGAAGCGGTGATCTACGCCTATCAAGGATTTACAGAGACCCAAGTAGTCACTGCCTCCTTGCTACAGGGGAAATAAAGCTTTAGCCTGTGTCTTACTTTCCAGAGATTACTTCAACACATGGTGTGCCAAGACACGCTGTACCTCGTAGACGTTGACGGACTTGTTGAACTGCTTTTTGATGCTGGGGTGCACTTCACTGGAAACCCAGATTTTTAACTCCGCATCCAAATCAAAGGTGCCAGCAGTTTCCACACTAAAACGAGAAATGCTTTTGTAAGCAACAGAGGTATATTCGGTTTTACTACCCGTGAGGCCTTGAATATCGACCAAAATCAATCGCTTGTTGGTAAAGATAAAGGTGTCTCGTACCAGCTTGAATCCTAGTTCAAACTGCTCCCCTTCGGTGAGCAGCTGATCGTATTTTTTAAGTAATTCTTCCTGGCTCACTGCGCCAGCATTTCCTAAAAGAGCTGAAAATAAACCCATGTTGTTGTTTTAAGATGAATGACTAATTGAATCTGAGCCCAAGCCGAATTAGCTTGATTTGCAGGAAGACGAAAATTAAAGCCCAAAGGTTCTTTTTTGTATCCCTTGGGAAAAAGACGATGTACTTAATCCTCTACCGAAAAGCGGTAGTCGATGGTATGTGCGTAGGTTTCCCCAGGCCGAAGTATAGGGCTTGGAAAGTTGGGATGATTGATGGCATCGGGCCAATTTTGAGATTCTAGACAAAAGCCCCAATGAATGTCGTATGCTTGACCCCCTGCTCCGGGAAATTTATTCAGAAAATTGCCCGTGTAAAATTGAACACCCACATTGTCTGAATACATCTCTAGGACGCGACCGCTCTCGGGGTGACGCACTCGGACTACCTGCTTCATGTCGTTTGATTTTTCACGTTTGGTCACGAAGTTGTGATCAAAGCCTCCTCCATTAGCAGCAATTTGGTCCCCCAAGATTTTTGGCGAACGAAAATCAAAGGGGCTACCCGCTACATCCTTCACCTCTCCAGTGGGAATTAGCTCCTCGTCGATGGGAGTGTAGGCGTCAGCCCAAAATTGAATTTCGTGATCCAAAACATCGCGTTTCATGCCTCCCAAATTGAAATAGGTATGGTTGGTCAAGTTGACCAAAGTGGCTTGATCCGCAGTCGATTCAAATCGAATTCGCAAGGTATTGTCCGCTCGTAGCTCCATCCAGAGCGTCGTTTGCAGGTTGCCTGGATAGCCCTCTTCCCCGTCTACGCTGAGATAGGTCATCTTCACCCCTACCGTGGAGTCAGTGGAATAGGTTTCAGGCGTCCAAACCTTCATGTTAAAACCTACCTTTCCTCCATGGAGGTGATTATCCCCATTGGTCTTAGCCAGGTCATAAGTCTTTCCGTCCAGTTTGAATTGGGCATTCGCAATTCGGTTGGCCACTCTTCCTGCGGTCGCTCCAAAAAAAGGATTTTCTTTAGACAAAAAATCTTCTACTCGATCCAAAGTTAAGGCCACATTCTCTTTATTCCCGTCCCGGTCTGGTGCTAGAATTTTGTAAACAAGCCCTCCAAAGTTTGAGAGCTCAACTTGCATGGTGCCGTTGTCTAACACATAGCGGTAAACGGGCTGACCTTGGTATTCGGTGAGCAATTCGGATTGAATCATAAAGGTGGTGGTTTCTGATTTGGGATTTTGTTTTGGAGGCGCGGTACAGCTACTAATCGCTAATCCTACTAAAAGTAGGAGTTGGAAAAAAGGAAGATTTAAACTAGGGATAAGGTGCTTTTTCATAAACAGTTTAATTTCTGAGGTGATTTTTTTCGATTCGGTCCAATTGGCTTTGGAGTTCTTTTCTCTCGATCCATTGCCCTCTGATCACAACTCCGACAGGTTTTTGGAGGGTCTTTAGGTCGAGGAGCGGATTGTTTTCCACCAGCACAAAGTCGGCATCAAAGCCTTCTTTTACCTGTCCCCAACTGCTTTCGGTTCCCATGTACTGGGCAGGAACTATGGAGCCTGTTTTTAAGATTTCAAGATTGGACATTCCTGCCTCGGACATCAGGGCTATCTCGTGGTGGATGGAAAAGCCCGGCACATTAAATACCTGTGGGGAATCCGAAGCCATCAGCATGGGAATCCCTGCGCGATGCAGCTCCATAAATAGTTTTCTCCGAAACGAAAGATAGGGAGCCACTTTTTCCTTGTCCAGCATGCCGGCTCGTTCCAATTGCTTTTTGGTATTCACCCACTGCTGGATTAGGGGGCCTGGCAAATACTTCATCTCTGGAGCTACTCGAAAGGTATCTGCAGGAATGTATCCAAAATAGCGGTCAAAAAGAGTTAGGGTAGGTGCAAGATAGCTTCCTTGGGCCAAGGTAAGCTGAATCAATTCGGGCAACTTACTCCAATCTACCTGACTCGCTAAGTTGAGATTGAAAGGTCCTGAGGTGGTGGGGTCAATGGTGAGGGAGGCAGGGAGCAAGCCTTCCATGTAGCCATCAATATGTTCCACCGATTTGAACCCACTTTGAAGTGCATTGCGAATTCCCACCTCGAGGGGTACATGCCCGCCAAAGGGGATTTGTTCTTGCTTGGCCGTCTGGGCGATGGCTTTCATTTCCTCCAGAGTAAGCCCGGGGTGGATTTTGAGGTGGTCGTATCCCGCCTGTTTTTGTTCCCTCACCCGCTCTGCGGCCTGCTGTGGGTCTGTTACCGTGGTGGCACTGAAAGAGGGACCAGAAATAACAATTCGTGGGCCCATCAACTTCCCAGAATTGATCCGTTCTCTCAGTTCCAGGTGGCTGGAATGTCCCAGCATGCTCCGAATTCGGACGACTCCGTTGGCCAAATACAACCACATGGATTCCTCTTGCAGCTGCGTGCTACCATCGGTAGATACGGGCAAGTGCGCGTGAAACTCCGCCAAGCCAGGAAAAACAAAGCCGCCCTTCCCATCAATCTGAGTTATGCTTTGACTTCCTTGAGGAAGATTACCTGCTGGAATAATTGCCTTTATTTTTCCATTAGAAACATGGATGGTTCGGTTTTCAAGGAGCTGCCCAGTTTCCACAGAGACCACATGTACCCCAGTGATTAGCAGGTCTTGTGCAAAAAGGATGGGCGACAAGAGCAAGGCGAAGAAAGTGAAAACACTTAATTTTAAATACATGGGATGGAGCTTAGCGGAGATTAAGGTTGAAGTTCGATTCTTGTTTTGCCAAATGCAACCCCGCTGATGGAAAATAAAAAAATATAGGGATCTAGTCGGCAGAAATTCCTCCTACAAAAAAGCTGGATCAAGTCCAGCTTTTAAATCTAGTGTAATACCCTTAGGACCATTGGGTATGGATTAAAGGCAAGTTTATAATTTCAACTGTGCACATGCTTTGACTTTGCAACCTTATTTTTACTTGGAATCTAAGGAAGTATTCTCCCGGTGCTCCTTGCCCAATCCCTTGCCATTACCCTACTATTTTAGCAAGGGGTGAATTTTCAAAGCACTGAATAACTACCTTTGCAGCTCAATTTCAAGTTTCTATGATTTCAGTAGACAATGTGTCCGTTATTCATGGCGGCAGCCCCCTGTTCAGCAACATCACCTTCAACATCAATGAAAGTGATAAAATTGCCCTTATGGGTAAGAATGGAGCTGGAAAATCTACCCTCCTCAAAATTATTGCAGGGGTAAATAAACCTTCATCTGGGTCCATTTCTGCCCCAAAAGGATATGTGGTGGCTTACCTGCCTCAGCACTTGCTCACTGCCGATGACTGTACGGTCATGGAAGAAGCCTCCAAGGCATTTGCCTCCTACCTGAGCATGAAAGAAGAAATTGAGGCCATCAACGAGCAGCTTACCATACGTACAGACTACGAATCAGATGAATATTACAAGCTCATTGAGCAAGTGTCTGAACTCAGTGAGAAATTTTATGCAATCGAGGAAATCAACTACGAGGCAGCCATTGAAAAAGTGTTGTTGGGTCTAGGTTTCCTTCGAGAAGATTTTACGAGATCCACCTCCGAATTTTCTGGTGGATGGAGAATGCGAATTGAGCTTGCAAAGATTTTGTTGCAAAATCCTGACCTTATCCTTCTCGATGAGCCCACCAACCACCTGGACATCGAATCTATCCAATGGCTGGAAGAATTTTTATTGACCAAAGCCAAAGCCGTTGTAGTGATTTCCCACGACCGGGCCTTCGTAGACAACATCACCTCACGAACTATTGAGGTGACGATGGGACGTATTTACGATTACAAAGCGAAATACAGCCACTACCTCGAACTTCGCAAGGAGCGACGGGAGCAACAACAGAAACACTTCGAGGAGCAGCAGCGCTTTATTGCCGATACCACCCAGTTTATCGATCGATTTAAGGGTACCTATTCCAAAACCTTGCAGGTACAATCTCGAGTCAAAATGCTCGAAAAGCTGGATATCGTCGAAGTGGATGAGGTGGATACCTCCGCATTAAAGCTTCGATTCCCTCCATCCCCTAGATCCGGAAAATACCCGGTGATCGTGGAGGACATGAGCAAAAGCTATGGTGACCATGTCGTATTCCACCAAGCATCCATGACCATTGAGCTGGGACAGAAGGTTTCCTTTGTAGGGAAAAATGGAGAGGGAAAATCCACCATGATCAAGGCCATCATGGGCCAAATCGATTTTCAAGGGAAGTGCGAGTTAGGGCACAATGCTATGATCGGGTATTTTGCTCAAAATCAAGCCTCCCTACTCGACGAAAGCCTAAGCATTTTTGAAACCATCGATCAGCTAGCGGTAGGAGAGATGCGAACCAAAATCAAGGATCTACTAGGAGCCTTTATGTTTAAAGGAGATGACATCAACAAAAAAGTAAAGGTACTTTCGGGTGGTGAAAAAACCCGTTTGGCCATGATTAAGCTCCTCTTGCAGCCGGTCAACTTCCTAATTCTAGATGAACCGACCAACCACTTGGACATGAAGACCAAGGACATCATCAAGGATGCACTCAAGGCATTTGATGGCACGCTCATCCTAGTATCCCACGATCGAGACTTCTTGGATGGACTAGCCACAAAGGTCTTTGAATTTGGCAACAAGCGGGTGCGGGAGCACTTTGAAGATATCAATGGGTTCTTGAGGAACAAGAAACTGGAAAACTTACGCGAAGTGGAACGCAAGTAACCAGATCTACAGACCGCATAAAAAAAAGCAATTCGAATGAATTGCTTTTTTTGTTTGTGTTCAAATGAAAGCCTTATCTGGCATAGTTGACCGCTCTCATTTCACGAATCACAGTTACCTTGATTTGACCTGGATACTGCATTTCTTTTTCGATTTTTTGGGATATATCGAAGGAAAGCTGTCCTGCCTTCTGGTCGTCTACATTGTCTGCATCGACCAGGATTCTTAGCTCTCGACCTGCCTGCATGGCAAAGCATTTGTTGACCCCATCAAAATTCATTGCTAGCTCTTCCAGCTCCTTGAGGCGCTTTACATAGCTATCCATGATCTCGCGACGGGCACCAGGGCGGGATCCGGAAATCGCATCGGAAGCCTGCACGATAGGTGAAATCATAGAAGTCATTTCGATTTCATCGTGGTGAGCTCCAATGGCATTGCAGATTTCGGGATGCTCCTTGTAGCGCTTGGCTAGCTCCATCCCAAGGACGGCGTGAGGCAATTCCTGTTCCTCCGGCCATACCTTACCGATATCGTGCAAAAGACCAGCGCGCTTGGCAAGCTTGGCATTGAGTCCCATTTCTGCGGCCATTGTAGCGGCCAACTTGGCCACTTCTCTGGAGTGCTGAAGCAGGTTTTGTCCATAGGACGAACGGAAGCGCATACGACCCACCATCCTGATCAACTCCGGATGTAGGCCATGTATGCCAAGATCAATACAGGTTCTTTCACCGATCTCAACAATTTCTTCCTCGATATTCTTTTCTGTTTTGGCAACCACCTCCTCGATTCGTGCGGGGTGGATTCGACCATCCTGAACCAAACGGTGCAAGGAAAGTCGTGCTATCTCTCTACGAACAGGATCAAATCCAGAGATGATGATCGCTTCAGGTGTGTCATCTACGACAATTTCTACTCCAGTAGCAGCTTCTAGTGCACGAATATTTCGACCTTCTCTACCGATGATTTTACCTTTGATGTCGTCACTCTCAATGTTAAAGACTGACACACAGTTTTCGACTGCATGCTCTGTAGCGGTACGCTGGATAGTATCCAATACAATCTTTTTTGCCTGCTTGGTAGCAGTCAATTTGGCTTCGTCGAGGATGTCTTTCATTAGGGAGGAAGCCTTGGTCTGAGCCTCTTCAGTAAGCATGCTTACGAGCTGTTCTCTTGCCTCTTCTCTGTTTAGCCCAGCTAATTTTTCCAAGTCTGCAATACGCTGGTTCGTGACACGATCCAGTTCTTCTTTTTTCACTTGCACTGCATGCAGCTGCGCAGTTAAATTCTCTTTTTTACTGTCTAGCTCTGCTTCTTTTCTACTTACATTTTCCTGGTCTTTAGCCACCTGTTGCTGCAGTTGCTTCACCTTGTTTTCGTTGGTGATGATCAGATTTTTCTTGTTGTTGGTCTCTTCATCAAACTCTGCTTTCAGCTTCAAAAACCTTTCTTTGGCTTCCAGCATCCGGTCTTTCTTGATGGTCTCGGCGGTTAATTCCGCCTCTCTAAGCATGGATTTGATTCGGTCTTTGGTTTCATCCTCCTGCTTTGCATGTTTACTTTTTAAAAAAAAGCCGGTTAGGGCTGCTCCTACTCCAAGCCCTGCGAGGGATGCTAGGATGATAAATGCGAGTGCGTTCATAGTTGTGAATATATAGTTGTTCACCTACCGGCACCGGAAATAAGCAAAATGAGGAGATCTTAATCTTATACGGCCTTGCCGAGCAAGGCTGAAATATGTGCAAGACTGCGCTGTATATGTTCGCTATCTTCCGCATTTCCTGAATTTGTCTCTAACGATTCAACCATGCAATCAAAGGCCACCATGGCCAATAAATCAATAGAATCATCCAAGCCAAACTCGGATTTATACTTTCTTAATTTCTCATTGATTACTCGTCCTGCATGTCGGATTTTGCCCTCATCTTCGGGCTTCACTCGCATGGGATATTCCCTGTCTCCGATTTTTACCTTAATGGCTAATGTCTCCATATTATTCGGATAGGTAGGTAATCAACTGATCGATTTCTTGTATATAGGAATTGATTAAGTCACTCATTTCGCCGGCATCCCCAGGGCTTACCGGTTGGTTGTCCACAATGTTACTAATTTTAATCTTATTTTTAAAATGGCCCAAGGCGACTTCCTTCTCCTGAACCTGCTTTTCAAGCTCTGCTAATCGTGCATTTAGTTGCTCATTTTCAACAGTCAAGGACTCTACCTTTTTGCTGACCTGAACAGAAAGTTTTTCAAGTTTTTGTAATTCCTCGTGAATCATAACTTAGCTTCGGATGATTGCCCCCACTTGATTTTGAAAGGCATGAATCAAGTTACTCATAGTTTTTTCAATTTCCTTATCGGTCAAAGTATTTTCTTGATCTTGAAGAATAAAGCTCAGCGCATACGCTTTTTTGTCCTGCCCCAACTTATCTCCCTGGTAGACATCGAATACCTCCATGCGTTTCAAGAGTTTTCCTCCAGCCTTTTCAGCCACTTTTTTGACGCGATCAAACGAAAGTTCCCGGTCGATAACCAAGGAAAGATCTCGACGCACCTCAGGAAACTTGGACAGCTCTTCGAATTTTTTTAACCCGGAGGATTTCTTGGCAAGCAGGTCCCAATCCAGTTCAGCATACCAAACCTCTTGCCTCACTTCGGCCAGCTTAAGCCCCTTTTCTTCCACCAACCCCAAGGTTGCAACCACTTTTTCCCCGAGCTTCAAACTTAGTCCATAGGAAAAAGGTGGCGTTTCGATTACTTCTACTTGGCTCGATTCCAGATGCAGGCGCTCCAAAATCTGGGTCACCGTCGCATAAATATCTGTGAATGCAACCGGTTTTGCGGGGGTAAGCCAACTCTCTGACGAACTATTGCCCGACAGAAAAATGGCTAAGCGTCGCGACTCCTTGTAACCCCCTTCGGCTTTCTTCTGGTACACTGTACCAAATTCAAAGCACTTCAGGTCAGTTTGTCTTCTATTGATATTGTGTGCCAACACCTCTAAGCCTGAGAAAAGAAGCGTTTGGCGCATCACACCGAGGTCCTCACTCAATTTGTTGTAGATCTCCACGGTAGTTTCCGCATCCAAAAAACCTGCTTTTTCAACGTACTTGGGGCTGGTCAAGCTATTGGTCACCAACTCAAAGTAGCCTTGGTTGGCGAGCATCTCGGTGAGGCGGTACTGCAACTTCGCCACATCTTTTACCGGGTGTTCAGCCAAGAAATCAGTGCTTAGATTTTCGGCAAGAGGGACCTGCTGGAAGCCATGAATACGCAAAACTTCCTCAATGATATCTGCCTCCCGAGTGACATCTACGCGGTAAGGCTTCACCGTAGCCACAAACCCGTCTACTGTTCGTGCTGACACCCCTATTTCCAATCCTTCTAAAATTGCAACTATTTCTTCGGGATCAATTACTTTACCAATAAGCCTATTGATGTGCCCAAAACTTACCTCAATCTGTGCATCTGGTTTTGGCTCAGGATAAATATCAATCAGCTCTGAGGCAATTTTTGCGCCAGCATAGCGCTGCAAAAGAAGCACGGCTTGCTTTAAGGCAAATACTGGCATGTTGGGATCTGTACCCCGCTCAAAACGGAAAGAAGCATCCGTCTTCAAGCCATGAATCTGAGACCCTTTACGAATCACATCTGGGGAGAAGTAGGCTGACTCCAAAAAGATGCTTGTCGTCTGCTCATTGACTCCCGATACACTACCACCAAAAATTCCAGCAATACACATGCCTCCCTTGGAGTCGCAGATCATCAGTTCCTCGCCCGCTAGCTTTCTTTCTTTCCCATCCAAGGTCACAAAAGTGCTCCCCTTTGGAAGCTTACCAACGCGGATCTTTCCATCCTGGATTTTGGCAGCATCAAATGCATGCAGCGGCTGGCCGAGATCATGCAGAATATAGTTGGTGATGTCGACCACATTGTTGATGGGTTCCAAGCCCAAAGAACGGAGGAAATGCTGCAGCCACTGGGGTGAGGGCCCCACTTGAATGCCGGTAAGTACAATCCCAGCATAGCGTGGGCAATCAGCAGTGCGATCCACGACCACCTCGAGGGAAGGACCTTTTGCTTCCACTTGTAGGGAAGGCTCTACGGGTAAACACAAAGATTTTCGCACTAGGGCTTTCAGGTCCCTTGCCACTCCCAAATGGGAAGCTGCATCTGCGCGATTGGGCGTAAGTCCAATTTCTAAAATAAGGTCTTGGGTCACTTCAAAGTAAGCAGATGCAGGACTGCCGTTTGGCAAATCCGTATCTAACACAATGATTCCAGCATGGGAGGTACCGATGCCGATTTCATCTTCCGCGCAAATCATCCCTTCAGATGCTTGACCTCGGATTTTAGCTTTTTTGATTTCAACCGGTTCGCCGTTGCTGGGATACAAGGTAGCTCCTACCGTGGCCACCACTACTTTTTGTCCTGCTGCTACATTCGAAGCTCCACATACAATTTGGGAGGGCTGCTCCTGTCCAATATCGACCGTAGTCAGGCTCAATTTGTCTGCATCGGGATGCTTGACACAAGTAAGTACTTCTCCGATAACTAGTCCTTCTAAGCCTCCAGGCACAGACACAAAGGGATCCAGACGCTCTACTTCAAGTCCCGACTGGGTGAGTAGCGCTGCAATCTCTTCTGGGCTTTCGTTCAAATAGATGTATTCCTTGAGTCTATTGATGGATATTTTCATAAGGCATTGGGTGAGCGAACCTTGAAGTTCGTAAAAAGGGTGCGCGAGGAGCTATTGGGTAAGGTGCTAATTTAAAGGATTTGCCTGAGCAGTGATCATTTATCGTAATTTTTCTCCCCTACCGGAATAGCAATTTCCAAGGTGTTTTCTGCTGGCGGAAGGGGGCAGGCAAAGTCCGGATTGTAGGCACAGTAGGGATTGAAGGCAAGGTTGAAGTCGATCGTGATGCTATTTTTTCCATCCTGACGTACATTCAGGTAACGCCCTCCACCGTAGGTTTCTTTCCCGGAGGTTTCGTCCGCAAAGGCTAAGAAAAAATTGCGCATATCGGACTCATTTAGTGACTGCATCAAGAGGAGCTTATTGGTTTTTCCAGCCAACTCGAATTCCGCATAGGAATGTTCTAAGTACCGCTCCGTACTTCCATCTGTCAGGGGTACCTCCCTGATTTTTTTCATTTCAATAGGGAGCAGTCGTGCCTTCACCCGGTACGTCGGATTGATGGTATAAAAAGTTAGGCTCTGCAAACCTCGTTTTTGTTCCTCTGTCAGGGGAGATTCAATGTTGAACCGGATGTACTTGAACTGCCGCTCTCGTTCCGTCTCAATTTTCTCGATGTAATCCTCGGGACTTTCAGCAGCAGTAAACATGTAGGTGATGGCCCCCAAGACCACTAGGGATGCGAGAATTAGAATAAGTTGACTTGATTTCACGAGCGCTAGTTTAACAGTAAGAATTCAAACACGCCATCGAGGTCCATGGTTTGAGCATCGGAAAAAGAAAGCTCCCCAACCCTACATGATCCCTTCATCGGCAAAACTAAAATAGCCCTGATCTGTATAAATCAGATGGTCTATCAGGGGTAACTCCAACTCTTTCCCAATTTTCTGCAGCCGTTGGGTCAAGCGTTTGTCCGTATCCGAAGGCTGCAAGTTACCACTTGGGTGGTTGTGGATCAAAATTAAGGAATGTGCCCCTTGTTCCAAAGCAAATCTAAATACCACTTTGGGATCTACCACCGAGGCAGTCGTTCCCCCTTGGCTCACGCGCTCCTTTTTTATCAAGCCATTGCTGCGGTTCAAAAGCAAAAGATACACTTGCTCCACCGATTCATCATACAAGTCGGGTCGCATCAGCTCGTAGACCTGCCTGGAACTGGTAATTTTTAGGAGCTTGGGAGGTTCTTGCTCTTTTCTCCTCCTACCGAGTTCTAAGGCACTGATGATCGAAATGGCCTTGGCCTCCCCAATTCCTTTGAACTTGCACAGATCAGACACCGACATTCTAGCCACGGTGGCCAAGTTGTAGCCGACAGAAGCAAGTAGCATTCGAGAAAGATCTACTGCACTGCAAGCAGCGGTGCCGGTACCAATCAAAATTGCGATCAGCTCCGCATCGGACAGTGTAGATTTCCCTTTGAGGAGGAGTTTCTCCCGGGGCCGATCTTCCTCGGCCAACTCATAAATTTTGATGGAGGTGGATTTGTCCATAAGCTAGATTAAAAAGTAACTTAAACTTACCGAAAAAAGGGCATAAAAAAACCCTGCTTGAAGGCAGGGTTTGATTTTATCCTCAGGAAAATTATCCCAAAGCGCTTACAACTTTAGCCAATCTTGACTTTTTGTTGTTTGCGTTGTTTTTATGAATTACATTCTTCTTGGCAAGTTTGTCCAACATGGAAGAAACTTTCTTGTACAACTCCATCGCCTCTACTTTGTCCGTAGCCGCCTTCAGTCTTTTGATGAAAGTCCGGGTGGTCTTGGCCTGATATCTGTTTCTCAAACGCTTTACATCGTTGGCGCGGATTCTCTTAAGAGCTGATTTATGGTTTGCCATATCTAGTTAATTTTCAAATTCTTGTTGCCGTCCTATTTTGAACGGGAATGCAAAGTTATTGGAAATAATTAATTCTGCCAAAGGAATTTTGAACATTCCTAAAGTAAGTTGGGCATAACCCGGTAAAAATTAAAGAACTAGTGCTTCAAAGAGGCTGAAAAAGTGCTTTTAACCCTGTTTATTCATGAATTTAATGTAGATTCACTTATGAATTTTTTAATCTTTCCTTTTTTGATCTTCCTATTTTTTCCGATTCCAATTCCTTTCTGGGGATTTTATGGACATGCTTTACTCAATCGGCAAGCGGTGTTTTCACTTCCACCTGAGATGCTTCCCCTCTACAAACGGGAGCTTCGATTTATTTCTGAAAATGCGGTAAACCCGGATCGAAGGCGGTATGCGGTAAAGGGTGAAGCAGAAAAACACTACATCGATCTGGATCACTATGGAGATAGCGCCTTGTACAAGCTCCCAAAATACTGGGCGGAGGCCATCGAAAAATTTCCAGAAGATTCCCTGCGCGCGCACGGCATCGGGCCTTGGTCTGCCTACCTCACCTTCTTTAGCTTGACAAAAGCCTTTGCGGCGAAAGATAAAACAGCCATTCTGCGCCTATCCGCAGACCTTGGTCACTACCTCGGAGACTTGAATGTCCCCTTGCACACCACCAAAAATTACAATGGGCAGCTAACTGGGCAAGCAGGTATCCATGGGTTCTGGGAAAGCCGAGTACCTGAGTTGCTGTCAAAAAATTACTCCTTTTGGGTGGGCAAGGCAACCTATGTGCCAGACCCCCAGCAGGCACTTTGGGAAACTGTCGCCAGAGCTCATTCGCAGGTAGACTCGGTATTACGTATCGAAAAAATCCTCAGCCTGCAGTTTCCCACCGATCAAAAATACAGTTACGAGGAGCGGAATGGGGTGACGGTCCGGGTCTATTCCCGAGAATTTACCACCGCCTATGCTCAGGCACTTGATGGACAAGTGGAACGGCAGATGAAGCGCTCCATTAAAATGATTGCTGATTTTTGGTACACCGCTTGGGTCAATGCCGGGCAGCCTGAATTGAAGGATTTAGCTCAGCCTTTGGTTAAAGAAAAGACACCAAAACCCGATCCTACCTTAAAGGTTAGGGAGCATTGAAGCAAGGTCTATCGGAGTACTACCCTGAAAAAGAGCTCATCCTTCCTCTAGTTTTAGGGTACTAAAAAGGAATAATTAACTATTTAAATAGCTTGT
>Ga0209551_1000111_pt1 | contig 25478 bp, 21 predicted proteins | sample LauGreSuBDMM15SD_2_FD_187568 | JGI IMG/M metagenome (GOLD analysis project Ga0209551, IMG submission 187568) | Freshwater lake microbial communities from Lake Michigan, USA - Su13.BD.MM15.SD (SPAdes) (version 3) | ecosystem: Environmental > Aquatic > Freshwater > Lake | place: Lake Michigan, USA... | reverse complement strand
TTAAATTTCTATGTTTAAAAATATTTCATTTACTTTTTTATTCACTTTTTGCACTTTCGGATACGGTCAAATTGGTGGTAAATCTGTTTATCAATTTTTAAATTTAGTAACTTCTCCTCGTCAAGCTGCATTAGGCGGAAAAGTATTGACTTTTTATGATGCTGACGTTAATCAAGCGTTTTTTAATCCAGCGACCATTAATCCAGAAATGCACAAACATTTGAGTGCTAACTACGGCAGTTATTTCGGCGAAGTTACTTATGGAACTGCCGCGTACGCATATACTTACGACCGCCATTTACAGACTTTTCACGCGGGTGTAAATTATGTAAATTATGGTAATTTTGAAGGCCGCGACGAAAATGGCAACTTAACAACCAACTTTACAGGAAGTGAAACTGCACTTTCTTTCGGATATGCTTACAATATTCCTTATTCTAATTTTTATGTCGGAGCAAATGCTAAATTGATTTCTTCTACATTAGAAAGTTATCATTCTTTTGGAGGCGCAGTTGATTTAGGTGCTTTGTTTATTGATGAAAGAAACGATGTCAATTGGGCATTAGTAATTCGCAACATTGGAACACAATTTACAACTTACGCTGATAGAAGGGAAAAATTACCGACCGAAGTCATGATTGGCGTCTCTCAAGAAGTCGAAAATGTGCCCTTGCGTTGGCATCTGACCTTAGAAAATCTACAACAGTGGCAAATAGCTTTTTCAAATCCTGCTCGAGCAGAAAGCAGCATTGACGGCGGGGTAACGCAAGAAAAAGTGAGTTTTTTCAACAATGCGCTGCGCCATTTGATTGTTGGTGCAGAACTTTTTCCACGAAAAGGTTTTAACCTTAGAATAGGTTATAATTTTAGAAGAGCCGAAGAATTAAGAATCTTAGAACAACGTAATTTTTCAGGAATGTCTTTTGGTTTCGGCTTGAAAATCAAAAACTTAAAGTTTGATTATTCTTATTCAAAATACACTTTAGCGGGAAACACAAGCCTTTTTGGCGTTACTATTAATTTGGATAGGGATTAAAATTTTGAGTTTAGAGTTTAGATTTTCCACTCACCTGCAAGATAGCAGTCGAATGGTGATTTGCTGTTAGAAATTACTTTTAATTAATATCGCATTTTATTTCTTTACAATTTCTTTACTTTTTTTAGAAACTAATATTTACATTTGATTAAAATTATATACTTCAATTTTTTATAAAAATGTTACAAGAAAAAGTTATAGTCGGTAGCGAAGAATGGTGTTCATTTCCCGTTTTAGGAATTCCAACCATCAAGGCGCGTGTAGATTCAGGTGCCAAAACATCGGCTATGCATGCCATCAACATTGCACCATTCATTAAAAATGAAGAAAATTGGGTGAAGTTCGACATCAATCCTATACAGAATAACAACAAAACCGTCATTCATTGTGAGTCGAAATTAGTAGACAAGCGCATTGTAAAAAGCTCAAGTGGTTTTCGTGAACAACGCTATGTTATTGGCGTTGAGTTAGAAATTGGCGGCAAAAAATGGACAATCGAAATCACATTGACCAACCGAGATTCAATGGGTTTTAGAATGTTACTTGGTCGTGAAGCCATGAGTGGCAGAGTATTGGTCGATCCAGAAGAAAAATACCTGCTCGGTCAACCAACGACTGAAAATCTTAAAGAACTTTACAAAACCACTGAAAAAGCGGAAAAAGGACTGCGAATAGGACTTTTGGCGAGCAATCGCGAATTGTATAGCAACAAAAGAATTATGGAAGCAGGCGAAATGCGTGGGCACGAAATGACTTTTTTGAACATCAAAGAATGTTACATGAAACTCGATGCCACAAAACCAGAAATCCATTATCGCGGTGGTAGAATCTTGAATGACTTTGATGCCATAATTCCAAGAATCCGTCCGAGTATAACTTTTTATGGGTGCGCTTTGACCAGACAATTTGAGGCGCTAAAAGTTTTTTGCTTAAACTCTGCGGCTGCCATTACGCAATCGCGCGATAAATTATTTTCGCTACAATTACTCCTGAATCATGGTGTGGAAATTCCTACTACAGGTTTTGCGAATTCACCTTTAGACACAGACGATTTGATAAAAATGGTCGGTGGTTCGCCACTTATCGTAAAACTTTTAGAAGGAACACAAGGAAAAGGCGTTGTTTTGGCGGAAACTAAAAAAGCAGCTGAAAGTGTTATCAACGCTTTCAAAAGTTTGAATGCTAATATTTTGGTACAAGAATTCATCAAAGAAGCCAATGGAAAAGACATTCGTTGTTTTGTAATTGACGGAAAAGTGGTAGCTGCCATACAACGGGAAGCTTTGCCTGGAGAATTTAGAGCAAACATTCACCTTGGCGGAACAGCTTCCATTATAAAAGTAACGGCCGAAGAGAAGAAAATTGCCATCAAAGCAGCCAAAGCAATGGATTTGAAAGTCGCAGGTGTGGATATTATCCGTTCTTCTAAAGGACCTTTGTTGTTGGAAGTGAATTCTTCACCAGGACTTGAAGGCATTGAAGGTGCAACCAATAAAGACATTGCTGGCGAAATGATTTTGGCCATCGAAAAGAATTTTAAACTCAAATAAATAACATCTCATTAACAAATAAAAATTAATTTGTAAATTAGATTTGTAAAAAAAATAAAAATGCAAAACACAAAACCTTATTTACCTTGGTCGATACGAATTTTAATTTCGTTTCTATTTTTACTTTCTGCTGTAGCAAAACTTTACCCATCACCTTATTTTGCTATTTCTACGTTTGAAGTGAAACAGCTTTATCCAATGGGTTTTTCAGAAGAACTGGCCGCCTATTTTTCTAGAATTTTAATTGGAATTGAATTTGCTTTGGGTATTTTGATCCTTCAAAATAATTTTTTACGGAAGTTTGTAATTCCTTCCACCATTTTATTATTAGCTGTGTTTACCACTCATTTGACCATTGAGAGTTTTATTAATGGAGGAAATTCAGGCAATTGCGGCTGTTTCGGAAGTTTGTTACCAATGACACCAATCCAAGCCATTTTAAAAAATGTTTTCGCCATGGTTTTGTTGTTTATTTTGCTTTTTATACTTCCTAAAAAAGCAGAAAACAAAGGCAATTTTTGGATTTTAACAACCATTACTTTGGCATTTATCTTGTTGCTTTTCATGCTTGCACCCATTCAGCCAAAATCAGAAAATGTCGCTATTGATAACACCGAAGTGGAACAGCCAGTCGAGTTACAACAAATAATCGCTCCTACAAAAACCGATACGGTAATGCAAACGGTGAAAGCCGATACCATCAAAAAAGAGATTCCAAAAGTAGTTGACGAACCAGTAAAAAAGAAAAGTGGTCTGTCTCAATATTTTGCTTCAATTGATTCGGGTCGCAAAGTGTTTTGTTATTTTGTACCAGGATGTGATCATTGCAGAACGGCTGCGAAAGAACTGACTGAAATGAAGGCAAAAAACAAGAACTTTCCAGCCATTAATATTGTCTTTATGAACGAAGAAGCCGATTTGATTCCAGATTTTTTCAAATTTGCCGGCGCAACTTATCCTTACAAAATCATTGAAATTATTCCTTTTTGGAAAGCTTTAGGAAATGGTGTAGATACTCCCGTTGTAAAATACCTTTGGAATGGCAACCAATATGCGTATTACTATGGCATAACCGACCATCAATTCAACGCAAAAGATTTTGAAGCAACGGTAAACCAACCGTTTTCAGAATTGAAAAAGAAATAAAACCTTTTGACTAATTAACTTAAAAATCAAGCATTCGAAATGAAAAAACTATTGATTCCTTTGACTGTTATTGCTGGTTTTTTAGCAGTTTACGAACAAACTAAAGCACAACCCAACCTATACGTTTCATGCGGTTCATTCGTAGTTTTGATGTTTTCGATCATGCAACTTAGTTCAAAAGTAAAAAGTAAAAACGACCAAAACGAAGAAGAAAATGTGGACTAAAGGAGATAAAGTGGCTGTTTTGGATGATAATATGGAAGGCAAAGTAGTTGATGTGAAAAACAAAATAGTAACTATTGAAACTACCGATGGATTTGAATTGACTTTTAATGAAAAAGAACTGATAAAAATCGGTAAAAACGATTTGAATTTTAATTTGGCGAGTCAAAGCATCAATCAAATCATTAAAGAAAAAGAAATTCCAAAGCCACGAAGTTTTGTCAAAGAAAAGAAAGTCAAAGAAGTTGGCGTTCCAGAATTTGATTTGCACATCGAAAAATTGGTTAAGAATTTCAGAGGAATGAGCAACTACGAAATCCTGACACTACAGGCCGAAACTGCCAAACGGCATGTTGAGTTTGCCATAAAAAATAGAATCCCAAAAATTGTTTTTATCCACGGCGTCGGCGAAGGCGTCTTGAAATCTGAATTGGATTTTATGTTAGGACGATACGAAAACATTATTTTTCAAGATGGCAATTACCAAAAATACGGCCTTGGCGCTACAGAAGTTTATTTTAAACAGAATAAGTTTTAGGGTTCTACGTACTGCTATTATTTAATTTAGAACTTTCCCTTTTTTTATTGGATTATTTTTTTATTTCTTTTTGTATAGTTTTAATATGGGTTAATTTGTTAAATTAGACTTAAAAAGAAATACATTTACAAAAATAAACAAAATGAAAAAATTATTATCCCTACTATTTTTTGTTCAGTATTGCTTAGTGTCCGCACAATCGGGTCAAGGATTTAGTTACCAATCAACAATTAGAAATAGTAGCAATCAATTGATTACAAATCAATATGTCAAGCATCGTTTTACCATCCGCCAAAACTCCAATTCAGGCACAATTGTATATAAGGAAACACAAAACCCACTGACAAATAGCAGTGGTAACATTAGTGTAATTATAGGAACTGGAACAGCCGAAACAGGAAATTTTGCGCAAATTAACTGGACACAAGGCACCTACTACATGGGCATCGAGTACTTTTCTGGAACAAGTTGTAATTGGATTGATGTTACAATGAATGCAGGAGGTCAGTTGGTCAGTTATTGCAACCAATCGTACATTTGGAGTGCTTGCCAACAACCCGTATTAAATTTAGTGTGGTCCGATGAATTTAATGGCTCAGGAGCGATTAATTCGAGTAAATGGTTTCAGCAAACACAGTTACTCAATGGAGTAAGTTGGCATAACGGAGAGATCCAACATTATACCAACCAACAAACCAATGCTTTCGAAAACAATGGTGCTTTAAATATTGTGGCAAAAAAAGAAACCTATACCGATCAAGGACAAACGAAACAATATACTTCGGCAAGACTAAACTCTAAATTTGCTTTTAAATATGGCCGCGTTGAAGTTCGAGCAAAATTACCTTCTGGCGCGGGTACTTGGCCTGCCATTTGGATGTTAGGAAAAAATATCATCGAAACAGGTGCTTATTGGTCGAGCACTTACGGAACAACAAACTGGCCATCCTGTGGTGAAATTGATATTATGGAACACTGGGGTACAAATCAAAATTATGTTCAAAGTGCGATGCACACGCCATCTAGTTATGGAGGAACGGTGAACCTTGGTGGACAAGTAATTGCAACGGCATCAAGTCAATTTCATACCTACACCCTAGATTGGACTGCGGCAAAAATGGTTTTTAGTGTCGATGGCATTATTCATTATACTTATAACCCTTCGGTGAAAAATGCAAGCACTTGGCCATTTGATTCAGAACAATACCTATTACTTAACTTAGCAATTTTGCCGTCTATTAGTTTGAATTATACAAGTAGTGCTATGGAAGTCGATTACGTAAGGGTTTATCAATAGCACTTTCGTAAGAAGATGGTGTCTCATAAAACTTGCAGGAATTAATCCGCCTTTAAGCCGTTGAAAATACATGTTAAATGAAACCCCGATTGCGCTGATTTATCATCGAGAATATTTACTGCAAATACGAGCCTTCGGGATTATAGTTTAGCCGAATAACCGTTTCATTAGAATAAAAAAACCTCGTTTAGATGACTAAACGAGGTTTTTTGTTTTAAACTGTCTTGTCCTGAAAACAAAAACCAGATTTCAATATCAATTTCAATTTCAATTTCAATATCAATTTCAAAAATCTAAAATCTAAATTCTTCAATCTAAACTCTAACCTCTAAACTCTAATGCATCGCTTCGCCTACATCGACCTTCTTTTTTCCTTTTTTGATTACTAAAACAAACGGAATACAAACCAAAAACAAAATGCCGAGCCACATAAAAACATCCATATACGACAGCACTGCTGCTTGTTTCATTACGCCATAGTCCATCGCTTGATAAGCTTTATTCATTGCTTGGTCTGCCGTAAATCCTTTCGACATAAATCCTTTTTGCAAGGCCAAAATGCGTTCTTGCACATTGTATTTTGTCGGGTTGAGGTTAGCCAATAAGTCCACTCGGTGTTCTTGGTTGAACCTTGCGATAAAGGTGGTTATGATTGCAATTCCGAATGACCCCCCTAATTGTCGCATCATTCCCGTAAAGGCAGCTCCTTCGCCAATGCTTTTTCCTTTCAAAGTCGATAGCGAAAGCGTAGTGATGGGCACAAAAAGTAATCCTAAACCAATCCCTCGCAAAATCAAAGGCCAAAACATATGTTCCACGCCAGTGTCGGGCGTTAGCACGTTGTTCATCCAAAAGCTGAATCCGAAAAACACCAAAAACCCGGCTGCCACCATATAGGCTTGCGGAATACCTCGTTGTATCATTTTGCCAATCATGGGCATCATGATTCCGGTGGTGATTGAACTCGGAATCAAAAGCAGACCTGCATCAGTGGCACTCCAACCCAAAACCGATTGGGTGTAAATCGGGATGATGAAGGTGGAGCCATACAACCCAAATCCGAGGATAAAACACATTACGGTGCCAACCCTTAGATTGGTGTCTTTCAAAACGCTTAAATTGACAATTGGGAATTTATAGGTGGTTTCGCGCCAGATGAAGGCAAAAAGGCCAAAGACACTCAAGATACTAAGGGCTACAATCAAATTATCGTTGAACCAATCGTCTTGTTGTCCGTGTTCTAATACAAATTGCAGCGAACCGATGAACGATGCCAGAAAAACAATTCCCCACCAATCCACTTGATTGGCCGCGAGTTTTTCGCCGTATTTCGGGCTTTTTACAAAGATGAAAGTCAGTATTGTGGCAATGATTCCAATAGGAATATTGATGTAAAAAATATAAGGCCAAGAAAAATGATCAACGATATAACCACCGAGTGGCGGACCTAAAGTTGGACCAACAATCACACCCATTCCGTAAATGGCTTGTGCCATTCCACGTTTTGCGATGGGATAACTTTCTGTGATGATGGTTTGAGCAGTTACCAAAAGTGCACCGCCGCCAAGTCCTTGCAAGAACCTAAAAGCAACAAGCTCCCAAATATTAGTGGCATTTCCACAAAGGAAAGAGGAAAGCGTAAATAGGATGATAGAAGCTGCAAAATAATTCTTACGACCAAATTGTTGCGAAAGCCAACTTGTCATCGGAATCACGATTACGTTAGCAATGGCATAGGCGGTAATTACCCAAGCTACATCGGTTAATGTTGCACCCAAACTGCCGCGCATGTTATTGAGAGCAACGTTCACGATCGTCGTATCTACGATTTCTAACAACGCACACAGCACTGCGGTAATCGTTATGATTACACGTCTAAAACCATATTCGACTAAACTGTCATCTGATTGGACCATGGGATTTTAGATTTTAGAATTGAGATTTTAGATTTTGGAGCAGGAATGATAGACTTTCAGACGGTAGAAGGTAGATTTTAGAATTTAGATTTTAAACCTGAAACAAAAATACCCAAAACCCAAAACCCAAAACCTATTTTATATGCACATCAACCTCCGCGTTCATTCCTGATCGTAAATTTTTCATTTTTACGGCATCATTTGAGGGGCTTAAACTGATTTTTACTGGCAGTCTTTGGATGGTTTTTACGAAATTCCCTGTTGCGTTATCAGGCGGAAGCAATGAAAAACGAGAACCAGTTGCTGGTGAAAATGATGTTACCGTTCCTTCAAAATCGGTGTCCGGATAAGCATCGACTTTCACGGTCACTTTTTGTCCGATGACCATTTTATTCAATTGCGTTTCTTTAAAATTCGCAACTACCCAAGTTTCGTTGTCGTTGATGATGTAAAACAAAGCTTGACCAGGCTGCACCAATTGTCCTGGCTGGATACCAATTTTAGAGATTTGTCCATCTACAGCAGCTGTAACAGTAGTGTAGGATAAGTTCAAATTGGCAGCGTCCAACATGGCTTTAGCGCGATTGATATTTGCTGCAGCGACTTCAGTTTGTTTGTTAGAAACATTCGATTTTGCCACAATTACCGATTTTTGGAAAGCACTTGCTTTTTGCTGTTGTTGCAATATTTTTACCTGACTTTCGGCTTCTTGTTTGGCTGCCAAAGCCTGTTCATATTGTTGTTTTGTGATAGAATGGTTTTTATACAGGTTGTTATACCTTTCAAAATCATTAGTTGCGCGACCCAAACGGATTTTGGCAGTTTCGATGTTTCCGCTTGCCGATTGAACATTTGCATCAGAAACAGAAATATTGGCAACAGCACTTCCGATGTCGGCTTTCGCTACTTCAAAACTGCTTTCTGCAGCAACCAAAGCGGCTTTGGCATCTTCTACTCTTACTAAATAATCTTTTTGGTCAATGGCAAAAAGCGTATCGCCTTTTTTTACAAAATCATTGTCTTTAACATAAACTTTCGTGATGTATCCATTTACTCTCGGAATAATTGGATTCATGTTTTTTTCAATTTGCGCATCATCAGTAGTTTCGTGTGCCAAAGCATGAAGGTATTTGTAAGTGCCGTAAGTGCCGAAAAAAAGGACTAAAACGACTAAAATGATTAGAAATTTCTTGTTTGATTTTTTCTTTTCCATCTTGATTATTAATTTTTAGAAGCGTTGATTGTTCGTGTCAATTGTCCAGAAACATTAAGCAATTGATAATATTTTTCTATGATATTGGCTTTGGTATATGATTGATTGATTTTTGCATTTAAATCCTCTACATCAGCACCGAGCAAATCGTTGGTGTCTGAAAGGCCGTTGTCGTATTTGTCTTTTACAATTCTGTAGTTCTCTGCTGATTGATCAACTGCTTGCGTGTAAACCAAGTTTTGCTTCAATGCAAGGTTATAATCTTCAACAGCATTTTTTACCTCAATTTTAATTTTATCGACCAACAAATCTTCATTTTGTTTAATTTCTAAAGCTTTATTTTTTGCAATTTTAACTTCCGTACTATTCTTGAAAATGGAACTAAAATCATACGAAACGCCAAGTCCAAAATTGATGGCATTTTTCACGGTTACGACATTTTGCAAATTTAATGCAGTATAACCCGCAATGAAATTCAAGCTAGGATAGTAACTTCCTTTAGCCAATTTGATGTTGTTTTCGCTTGCTTTTTCTTGAAAACGCATGGCTTCTAGATCTTTTCGGGTGGAAATTGCAGTTGATTCATCTTTTGGAATATTGATCATTTCAAAATTCTTGAACTCACTTTCGTCTACAAACAGTTGTGTTTCTTCAGGAAGTTTTAAAAGAGTAGTCAATTGATAATTGATGATATTTACATTTTTGTTGGCTTCATCTAAAGACAATTGCACTTTAGCAACTTGCAGCTGTGCCTTTAATAAATCGTTTCGTGCAATGATTCCGTTTTCTTCTAAAGCTATAAAATCGGTCACCCTTTGCTTTGATTTCTTTAGATTTTCATTCAACAGTTCAATTGCTTTCTGCGCTTTATAGAGTGCGGCGTATAAGTCTACTACCCTAATTGCAATTTCCTCTTTAGTGTTTTCGGCCAATGCATTCTGCGATTGGTACAAATTATCTGCAATTTTGATGCTGTTTTTTATTTTAAAACCTGAAAACAAGGGCACACTCGCATTCAATTGTGCCAACATTAATTCATTTACTTTTGGAGCCGCGGTTGGTGTTGTCGAAGTGCTTGCTGCTTTATTTTTTTGGTCGATAGTGGCATTTGTCAAACGATAATATTGTCCGGATGCTTTTAAACTCGGATACAAATTGTTTTTAACTGACTGCAATTCTAATTGCTTCGTAGTTACTTTCGTATTGGCCAACGCTACTTCATTGCTTTTCTCGATTGCGAGATTAATTGCTTCTTTTAATTTCAAACTTGTTTTTTCTTGTGCAAAAAACACCGAAGTAATAAGAAAACAAATTATTGCGACTATATTTCTATTAGTTTTCATAAATCAAAAGTGCTTTTACTGTTTGTTGAATGTGTTTTGTTAAATGAAATTTTACATAATCGTTAAAATCATTTTCCGATTCTAGGTTAAAAATTTCTCCAAAAAAAGGTTTGTTCATATTAAAATAGAAATAAGTTCCCAAGATCGTTGGTGTAATCAATTCAACATTTACATTTTTTTTAAAAACCAATGCGTCTTGTCCTTCTTTAATTATGTTCTTTAGGGTTTGGAGATTTCCTTTTTTTATAGCTGTAAAAACAGCGGAATCCAACACGCGTTTTTTAGTAGAATTTTCGAAATTTAAGATTTGATACATATTTTTATTACTGTTCACCTTTTCAATATAAAACGCTATGAATTTTTCAATTTTTTGAAGAGGTGATACTTTTTCATCAAACAAATTTTCGAGCTTTAATTTTAAATCCGAAGTACGAAAAAGAATCAAACTCTCAAGTAATTTTTCTTTCGAACCAAAATAATAAGAGACCATCGCAATGTTGATTTTTGCGATTTTTGAAATTTCTCTGATAGAAGTTCCGTCAAAACCTTTTTCTGCAAAAAGCTGTTCGGCGACTTGAAGAATTTCGATTTGCTTTTGATTAAAATCCGACATGCTTTATCTAAAATTAAATTCAATGCAAAACTAAACAATTGTTTAATTTAAACAAACGTTTAATTTTGATTTAACGTTTTGATAACCTGAGATTAGTGCTGTGGAGAATTAGTTTTTTTATTTAAATAGGACTTTTTTTTTAGTATAGTTAAAATCTATATTAAAAATACATTAAATTATAATTCAGAATATTAGTTTTATTTACTTAAAGTAAATTATGATGTAAAATTGAACGAATTACTTTTTTAACCAATTGGCTAAAATGGCTTTTCCATTTGGAGTAAGGATACTTTCGGGATGAAATTGTACGCCCTTTACATCAAAAGAATTGTGTCGCAAAGACATGATGTTTCCCAATTCGTCGATGGATGTTATTGTTAATTCTGACGGAAAATCTGCTTTAGAAACTACCCAAGAGTGGTATCGCCCAACTTTAAATTCTTTCATTAAACCTTCAAAAAGTTTTTCGTTATCGTCAATTATTTTAATGGTGCTAGCCAATCCATGGTACACTTTTTCGAGGTTAAAAAGCGATCCTCCAAAAACTTCTGCAATTGCTTGTTGTCCTAAACAAATTCCTAAAATGCTTTTCGAAGGCGCAAATTTTGAAATTACCGCCTTCAAAAGTCCTGCATCATCTGGAATTCCTGGTCCGGGAGAAAGTAGAATTTTATCAAATTTTTCGACCTCATCTAGGTCAAATTCATCATTTCTAAAAACCTCCACTTCACAATTTAAATCTTCTAAATAATGGACTAAATTGTGAGTAAAACTATCGTAATTATCAATGACTAAAACTTTGTTCATATTGCTTTTTAAAATTCAAATTTACAATCAATAGGTCTATTTTTTCAAATTTTCATCAATAAAAAACCTCAACCGATGAAAGTTGAGGTTTGTCAATTGTATTAAGCTCAATTAGAATGCTAATTCAATAGCCAATTCAAAATCGTCAGAGATTGCTTTATCTCCTAAATTATCAAAAAAGCTTCCTGATCCGTATTTGATATCATATTTTGTACGATCTACTTTAAAGTTTGTAGTAGCTTTGTTTCCGTTAACAGCAACATTAAAAGTTACCGCATTTGTTTTTCCTTTGATAGTTAAATCCGCGGTTACCGCATAAACATTATTTCCTTTGTCTGCGATAGTTTTGAAAACCAAGTTAGCAGTTTGGAATTTTTCGATACCGAAAAAGTCTTCAGAATTCAAGTGTCCTTCTAATTTTTCTTTTCCTTGACCAGCTTTTAAATCAGTTACAGTGATTGTTTTCATATCGACAACAAAACTCCCGCCAACTAATTTTTTTCCTTTAAATACTAAACTTCCCTCTTTCAAATTGACAGTTCCTTCATGTTGACCTGTAACTTTTTTCCCAACCCACGTTAATCTGCTGGCTGCAGCATCTACTTTTTTTGTTTGAGCGTTGATGTTTGTAGCAGTAAATGCTAATAATAATGCGATTGCAATGGTTTTTAAATTTTTCATTTTTTTTTGATTTTAATTAATAGTTATTTAAATTGTTATGAATAAATCTTCTAATGATTTTCTTACTTTTTTATAGTTTTGCGTAGCATCTTCTTCACTTCGATAACCTATGGCAGCTACTAACGACGCATTTAAATTCCATTTGTCTAATCCTAATATTTCATTGTATTGCGCTGGAACAAAACCTTCCATTGGACAAACATCGATTTTTAATTCAGCTGCAGCATTCATTAAATTGGCCAAAGCTAAATAAGTCTGTTTTGCAGTCCAAATATTTCTTACATCTTCTGGCAATGCATTTATTTTTGATGACATAAAATCTCTATATCCTTGCACGCTTTCTGCAGGAATTCCTCTGGTTTCGATTAAATTCTTAAAATAGCCTTCAATTCCATCTGCGCCAAAGTTGGTTTCGTGTGCAAAAACCAAAAGATGTGAAGCGTCCACAATTTGACTTTGCCCCCATGACGCTGGTTGCAACTGGGCTCTTATAGCAGGATTTTCGACACATAAAACTTTATAAGGTTGTAAACCATAAGAGGAAGTTGATAATTGAATGGCTTCTTTTAAAAATGCTAAATCTTCAGTAGACACTTTTTTTGCAGCATCAAATTTTTTGGTGGCATATCGCCAGTTTTGGTTTTCTAAAAAATCACCCATTGTTTTTATTTATTTATTAATGTTATTTCTAAGTTTTTCTAATAAAAAATTAAGTTGTTCAAGTTCATTTGAGGTTAAATTTGAACAAAAATAATTTTCATGTTCGATAATTTTTGGGTCTAATTCAGTTAAAAGTTTTAGTCCTTTTTCCGTGATTAGCACCTCAATTTTTCTTCTATTTTCTGGACAAACGTTTCTTGTAACCAGTTCTTTTAGCAAGAGTTTATCAACCAAACGAGTTGTATTGCTAGTTTTTGCAATCATATGCTCTTGAATCACACACATATTAGCCGGACAACCTTTTTGACCTCTCAAAATCCTTAAAACATTGAATTGTTCTCCTGAAACATCAAATGATTTAAGTGTTTCATTAAGTTTATCTACAATAGCATTTTGCGTGTAAATAACATTCAAAACCGTTTTTTTTGATATTGAAGTTGGCGCAATTGCTTTTAGATTATCTTGAATTATCATAATTGTAGTTACAATATTTGTCGGTACAAATGTAGTTTAATTAGACAGTTGCTTAAACAAGGTAATATTAAATTTTTGTTAATATTTTATTTATTCTGTTTTGCAGTCCTATTTTGAAATTGTATTTTTGAAAAAAATATAAAATGGACTTATCACAAAACGATTGGATTACAAATTTCAAAAAAGAAACAGACGCGGTAATTTTGGATGTAAGAACATCAGATGAATTTGAAGATGGATTTATCGAAAATGCAATCAATATAGACATTTACAAAGGACAAGGATTTATTTATGAATTAGAAAATTTAGACAAAAACAAAAATTATTACGTCTATTGCAAAGCTGGTGGAAGAAGCGCGCAAGCATGCATTATAATGAAAGAACTAGGATTTCAAAATGCCTACAATTTGGTTGGAGGCATTATGCATTGGGAAGGAAAAACTGTAAAAGTTTAATATTATTTTTTTTAATTTTATTAGGTTTTACCAAAATTTTATTAATTTTGTTATGCTTTTAGAATCAGCAACATAAAAAGACAACCTATCCATAAAAAATAAAAATGAAACCAAACATTAATAAAATAGACCGATTATTAAGATCTATTACAGGGAGCATTTTGATTATTGTTTCACGAATAAATTTAACAAAAGATCCTCTTTTGGATATTGTTTTATTAATACTAGGTATTTATTTAATTATTTCAGTGGTAATAAATTTTTGTGTGTTTTATTTATTTCTCAACTATAGTTCCATTAAACCTTTAAAGCGCAGTAGAGGTCGCAAAAAAAAAACGAATATTACAATAATTTAATTTCAAACTTTTCTTTTTGATATTTAACTAAAAATTAATAAACGTTTTAATAATTCATTTTTAAAATAATTTACCTTTATATTTATGAAGAAAGGATTTTATTTTAAACAATACGAAGCTACAAATCAATCCCCTTTTGATAAACTCTTTGGCATTTTCAAAGAACTAATAACCCATACCTCGGGCGATTTTGACGAAGCCATTGAGTGGTTACGTGAACTTGATGTGGAATATAAACTGACGGATCAAAACTACACCATCGACGATTTTATTGAGGATTTAAAAAAGAAAGGTTATATCAGAGAAGAATTCAAAGAAGATGGCACTTCAGGCGGAATCGGTATTACTGCAAAAACAGAACGTGCGATTCGTCAACAAGCGTTAGACCAAATTTTTGGTAATCTCAAAAAAGCAACGGGAGGCAATCATAAAACAAAACAAACCGGAAATGGCGATGAGCATACCGGAGAATTCCGTGAATTTAATTTTGGCGATGGTCTTGAACGAATTTCTTTAACTGAAAGTCTTCGCAACGCACAGATCAATAATGGTGTAGAAGAATTCATGCTAACTGAAAACGATTTAATAGTTGAAGAAACACAGTTTAAATCGCAAATGAGCACTGTTTTAATGATTGACATTTCGCACAGCATGATTCTTTATGGAGAGGATAGAATTACCCCAGCCAAAAAAGTAGCGATGGCGCTAGCCGAGCTAATTACAACCCGTTATCCTAAAGACACGCTGGATATTTTGGTTTTTGGTAACGACGCGTGGACGATTGCTATTCGAGATTTACCTTATTTAAAAGTGGGACCTTATCACACCAATACAGTTGCTGGTTTACAGTTGGCAATGGATTTGCTCCGCAGAAAACGCAACACAAACAAGCAGATTTTTATGATAACTGACGGAAAGCCAAGTTGCGTGCGAGAAAAAAATGGCGATTATTACATGAACAGCAATGGACTTGACGAATATATCGTTGACAAATGCTATAACCAAGCCCAACAAGCTAGGAAATTGCATATTCCTATTACGACTTTTATGATTGCAAATGATCCTTATTTACAACGGTTTGTTGATCGTTTTACGGAAGCCAATCAAGGAAAAGCTTTTTATACAGGACTTAAAGGACTTGGTGAAATGATTTTTCAGGATTATGAAGCCAATCGGAAGAAGAAAATTAAGTAAGCAGTTTTTAGTGTCAGTTTTCAGTGTCAGTAATCAGTTTTCAAGTTGACCAAACTCAAAGAATCTAAACTTTTTAAAGAAAAAAACATCAATTCTAAAATTAATTAAATGAATAATATAAAAACACTTGGCGAATTAAAATTATCAGGATACAAATCCAAAAGCATAAAAGACGAATTGCGCCATAATCTAAGAGAAAAAATAAAATCTGGGAAGCCCGTTTTTGAAGGTGTCTTTGGATTCGAAAATACAGTTGTTCCAGAACTTGAAAGAGCAATTCTGTCTCGTCACAACATCAATTTACTCGGGCTTCGTGGACAAGCAAAAACCCGTTTAGCGCGCAAAATGATTGAATTATTAGACGAATTTATTCCCGTTGTTGCTGGTTCAGAAATCAATGACAATCCATTAAACCCTATTTCTCGCTTTGCAAAAGATTTAATTTTAGAGCATGGTGACGCAACTCCAATAGAATGGTTGCACCGAAGCGAACGTTTTTATGAAAAATTAGCAACGCCAGATGTTACGGTTGCTGATTTGATTGGTGATGTCGACCCAATAAAAGCTGCTAACTTAAAGCTTTCGTATGCCGACGACAGAGTGATTCACTTTGGAATGATTCCGAGGGCGAACCGCTGTATTTTTGTAATTAACGAATTACCCGATTTACAAGCCCGAATTCAAGTGGCACTTTTTAATATTTTGCAAGAAGGCGACATTCAAATTCGTGGTTTCAAGTTAAGATTGCCGCTCGATATGCAATTTATTTTTACAGCAAATCCAGAAGATTATACGAATCGTGGCAGTATTGTAACACCTTTAAAAGACAGAATTGGTTCTCAAATTCTTACCCATTATCCCGAAACGATTGCCATCGCAAGAGCAATAACTGAACAAGAAGCAAAGCTCGACCAATCGCAATCAGATTTGGTTTATATTCCGAGTTTAGCCAAAGATTTGCTCGAACAAATTAGTTTTGAAGCCCGAGAAAGTGAATACATCGATAATAAAAGTGGTGTTTCGGCACGTCTCAGCATCACAGCTTATGAAAATTTATTGAGCACCGCAGAACGAAGAACGTTGAAATCAGGAAACGACAAAACCACTTTGCGTTTATCTGATTTTATGGGAATAATACCTGCCATTACAGGAAAAGTAGAATTGGTTTATGAAGGAGAACAAGAGGGCGCCGCCATTGTTGCGCAACATTTGCTTGGCGATGCCATCCATACTTTTTTTCCTGCTTATTTTCCTAAGATTGAAAAATTGGAAAAACAGGGTGAAAAAAATGCTTTTTCCGACACTATAGAATGGTTTTATGCCAGCGGTTTTCAACTTTTAGATGACTGTTCAGACGAAGAATACCAATCGGTTTTAGATGATGTTGCGCCTTTGGACATTTTGATTAAAAAATACCAACCGCAAACCTTGAAAGAGGATGCTTATTTTATGAAAGAATTTATCCTTTGGGGATTAGTAGAATATGACAAACTATCGAAAGACCGTTTTGAAAACGGCTACCAATTTAAAGATACTTTAGGCAGTTTTATTGATAAATTATAAAGCAAAAAGCGGATTTAAAAATTTTAACTCCGCTTTTTTTTTATTTCTATTTGATTTATTAATTATTTTTAGATGGGATTATTCGGAGCCGTCAATCAACTAAAAGCTAATATAGAGCGCTCTGCTATGCAAATCGGCAATTGTTGGTAGCGTATTATCGGCAAGTATTTAACTTGACTTGAAGTGCAAAGTCATATTTAACTACTAAACTGCGAATTTCTTCAAAGAGCCTTAAATGATGACAGCCTTTCTTCTCAAAAAACCTTTAAGAACAAATTTACAGTTTTATTTTTAGACCACCGTTGACTACAAATCCATCAACAGGAGCATAAATATCTCTGAATTTCGGATTACTAATTGAACCGGTGTAGATAGTATCAAACCTCGTTTGTCTGGTATTTAAAAAGTTTTCAAAGTTGATGAAGACAGAAAACCGTTCCCATAATTTTTCTACCATTAAACCAGAAATCCAATAGTCTTGTCCTGTTGTTCCATCATTTAATTTTTGCGGACTAAAATAATAAGCCTCTAAACCGACTTTTAGCTTTTCTTCAATTTCGTACATCAACACATTATTAAGTCGGTGTTGCGCAACTAGCGGAAAATTTGTTTCAATTCCATTGTAATGTTGCTTTACATCAGCAAACGTGTAGCCAATAAAAAGTTTAAAATCACTATATTTCAGTTTAATATTACTTTCAACTCCTTTTGTGTCTATAAAACCATCAGGTTGTTGGAATTCAAATAATCCTGCTGGTGTTGGGACTAATATTAATGGACTTTTAACTTGAGTATAAAACAACAAGGTATTGATACTAAAAAAGATTTTGTCGTTCAATGGCGTTTTATAATTAATATCAAAATTTCCCCCAACAGAATGTTCTGCTTTTGTCTGAGAAACGTCGATAGGCAATACATTTCTGAACTGTATTCTTTCTGCATCTTCTGTAAAAACATTTGGGGTTTTGTAACCTAAGCCACCCCCAAGTCGCACGGATAGTTTGGGATTAACTTTTAATAATGCTGATATTCTGGGTAAAGCGAAAAAACCATATTTATTTTGATAATCCCCTCGGAAGCCAGTTTCAAGTAAAAATTTGTCTGTGGCATTCCAAGTGTTTTGAAAAAACGCGCCAATGGTTGTGTAATTGTAATCTACGACTTTTGCATTATCAAATTTATTTTGACTGAATTTGTCCGTCCAAATATTTACACCACTTATCCATTCCGATTTCTCACTTTTGCGATTATAGTTCGCTTCGCTGAAAGAGGACAATTGAATGCCCGAAAATTGAAAAGACGGAATTTCAATTGTTCGGTCATAATAACTTATACTGTTTTTGAATGAAAATTTTGATTTTTCATTTATTTTGTGATCAAGTCCAATTTGTGTGCTTAACCTATTTGTTTTATTTTTTTCAAAATAACTGTGTGTGCTGTCGCCTCCATTTTCAATATACTTTATATCACCGCCGATACGGTCCTCAACAGTGCTGTTAATACCCATATTAAGTGTTGTTTTGTCATTGAAATAAATAAATAATTTAGGATTAAATGTATATCTTTTGTATTTAGGAATTGCCGTAAAACCAATTTTTGCGGGGTCGTACGGTGTACCTAAATTATATGAAGTAAAAATAGTTGTACCAACCTTTTTAAATTTTTGCGAAAAAAATCCACTTGCATCGAGTCCCAACGCCGATGTTCCGTTAATCATAAAACTCAATTCTTTTTTTTCTTTTGGAGCTTTTGAAATTAGGTTGACTAAACCTGCAATAGCTCCTGCTCCGTATAAAGTTGATGACGCACCTTTAATTACTTCTACCTGCATCAAGTCAAGCGGGACAATTTGTAACAAACTTAAACCACCCGAAAATCCTGCATATAAAGGAAGTCCATCTCTTAAAATTTGCGTATATTTACCGTCAAGCCCTTGAATTCGGATCGAAGAATTGTAACTTGTTGCCGATGTTTGTTGGGTTTGTATCCCAGTGCTTTCATTTAACATCATTCGTATTTCACCAGGTTTCATATTTCCCTTTTCTTCCAATTCTTCCCCCGAAATAGCTTCAATTCTTGTTGGAAGATTATCAATACTTCTGCTGGAACGTGTTGAAGAAACAATCACCTCCTCCATCTCTTCTCCTTCTGGCGTAAGCAATATTTCTAAAGGTTCAGTTTGATCATGTGGAAAAATAATTGTATCGGTTCTTTCTTGATATCCCATGTAACGAAAAATAATTATCTGCTTTCCGTTAGGAATATTTTTGATTTCGATGTAACCATTTTGATCTGCACTAGAACCAACAGCAGTACCTTGCAGTGTTGCAGTTGCTCCAGTTAACACTTCTTTGCTTTCAGCGTCTTTTATCTCCGCTTTAAATGTATTTTGTGAGATTGCCCCAACAGAGTAAATCAATATCATTAAAGACAAAATTATTTTTTGCATTTTGAATATTATTTTAATTAATCATATGAATTTAAGTAAAAGTACAAGGTGCTACTTTTATCGATTGTACCAAAACCAAACTATTATTAACCTAATTTCGGGAGCTGTCTTGCTGGTCTGCTAATTTGCTTTGCTTGTGTTTATTTCTGTACAAATGTTCCATTTTTTTCATTTTAAGTTTGTGATTTCGGTCGGGTACAATTGTAAATCGGGTCGCAGGGTTTTATCCAGTGGCGATTAAATACAACCAAACCTTGACAAATATAAATAAAATAAAATAAAAAACCGATTTGAAATTCAAATCGGTTTTTTATGTTGTTATTCCGCGTGAGTGATGGCAGTGGAGCTCTCCCGATTTTTTATCGGGAAGCGGGAACGTACAGCACGACCCGTAGGGGCACGCCATAAAAAATTATGCTATTGGTAGAAAAATTTCTGCCATCATGCAACGGGCACTCCCTCCGCCACAAGCTTCGATGGTATCTAAATTTGAACTTAAAATTTCAGCGTGTTTTTGCAGGGTTTCAATTTGCTTGTCCGTTAAACTTTCGTGGGCGGCCTTGCTCATAACCAAATAGCGTTTGTCTTTATCACCACGCACTTCGAGCATGTTGCCTGCAAAGTTGTTGACTTGTTCTTCGGTGATCAAAATGATTTCTTTACCGTCGGCTTTCAAGTTGTCCAAAACCATTTTGCGCTCTTTTTTGTCGTCAATTGCGTCGGCACAAATCACGGCAAAAGTTTCGCCCAAGCACATCATTACGTTTGTGTGGTAAATTAATTTTCGTTCGCCGTTTACGGTTTGATAAGCCTCAAAAATAATGGGTCCATAATCAAAATCTTCGCAAAACTCGATGAACAATTCTTCGTCTGCCCTAGGCGAAAGTGCGCAATAGGCCTTTTGGTTAGCGCGATCTAAAAGCAAACTTCCGGTACCTTCAAGAAAAATATTGTCTTCTTCGGCAGAAGTATAATCCATGTATTCTGTAACCAAAAAACCCTGTTCTTCGAGTGTGTCCACAATGTCCTCGCGTCTTTCTAAACGGCGATTTTCGGCAAACATGGGATACAAAATCACATCGCCACTTTCGTGAAAAGATATCCAATTGTTTGGAAAAATGGAGTCGGGCGTATCGGGACTTAGGGTATCGTCGACCACAATTACGTTTACGCCAACTCCGCGCAATTTCTCAACAAAAACATCAAATTCTTGTTGTGCTTTGGCATTTACGGTGGCTGGTAAAAGTCCATCAATCACTTTCTGATAATAATTATTTACGGCTGTTTGCTCGTTCATGCGAAACGCTACTGGGCGAATCATTAGGATGGAGTTGGTAGTTTGATTCATTTTATATTGTGGTTTATGGATTGTTAGTTTTATTTCAGGTTTCAGGTTTTAAATTTAATTAACAACGGTTTTAAACTGTGAACTGTAACTGAAAACTGACAACTATTACTATTACTATTCTCTAACCAGTGGCAAAGTGGAGCATCTTAAAAGACCTTCTTGCTTGGCGATTTCGGCGTAAGGAATTTCTTCTACAACAAATCCATTATCACGCAACCAATTGTTTAATCGCGTGAATTTTTTTTCTGAAACTACAATTTTATCATCAATCGAAAACACATTCGAATTCATATCATACATTTCGTCCCTTGTAATGTGAAAAAGATTTTCTTTTCCGAAAAGGTTGACCAAAAACAGATAATCAGCTTCTTCTCTAAATCCATTTTTGTAGATAATTCCTTTGTTTTTTCCAACAGGTTGAAAACAACAATCCAAATGCAGAGCGTTGTCGCGTGCTTCGATTTTAGATTTTACCAAGTCAAAAGCTTTGACAATTTTGTTTGGAAACAATTGAGTAATGTAGGTTACACCAGCGGTATTTGTTCGTGCAGTTATATAATCTTTATAATCACTTCCTTTGTAGGTTCCGATGAAAATATAATTGTTCCACAACATTACATCTCCACCTTCAATATGAACTTCGGTCGGCGGACGCATCACTTTTAATGGATTAATTTGATCTATCACATATTGAATGGCATCAAGTTCTCGCTCTCTATCAGGAAGGATGTTGGCTTTGATAAAAATATCATCAATCACAAAACCAATGTCCCGGGTAAAAATTTGGTTGTAGTTTTCAATCATTTCTGGACGAAAAACTTTCACACCATATTTCTGAAAAACTTGATTAAATGCTTCCATTTCTTGAACCATATCTTTTTCTAAAGGATAAGTTCCAGCCAAAATATGTTCTAACGATTTGGGGTCATAAGCTTCTTCTGAAGACGGTGTAGGTCCATTGTTAATGGCTGAGCCAAGCACAACCGCTTTTAATCTTGCCGTTTCGTTTTTAATATTGAGAGATAACATAAGTGAAATTGAATTTCTACAAAGGTAAATAATAAGGGTTGAATTGTAAAGATTTCTTATTTTTAAGTTCAAAAATTGTTGATTAAATAATAATAGCAAAAAAAAAGCCTCACTTTATTAGTGAAGCCCTTTAATAAATTTAAAGCTTTGTTTAAAACACTACTTTCTTCGTAACAACTTTGTTGTCATCTGATGTAATTTTCACAAGCAATACTTCTTGTTCTGCTTTCAAATCTTTCAATACTGTTGTGGTTGTATTGATGTTTGATTTTTCATAAACCAACCTTCCACGCACATCGTAGATTTTTACGTTCTTCATTACCACTTTACCAGCGTTGATGTTCAACACTTTGTTGTCGTCTTTGTAAACGATTACCGAGTTAGCATCAAATGTTGGTGTTGAAATGTTCAACGTTGAGTTGATGTAAACCACCTCAAATCTATTGTTGAATGTTCCTTGGTCTGAAGTAAACGTGTAGGCACTTGCTTTGATATCGTGTGTACTATTCAACAAGTTGTCTTTCAAGTAAACATTTTGTTCTCCTAAGAACAATCCATCCACGTGGTCAAGTGATAAAGTGTAACTTCCTGCAGTAGTTGCGTTGAAGTTCAATGGTACTTCATCTGTGTTAACAAATGGTGTTGGACGTGCTTGAATCACATAGTTCTCATTATCAATGATACTTGAAATTGAACTAGCACTGTTGATTAATTTTCCATCATAAGCATCATCAAATCCTAAAGTCGTTCCTTCAATATAACCCACCATTATTTGATTCAATGGTGTAGTATCTACGGCAAGGTTCAACCAAATTCTGTTTCTCTCGATTGTAGCGGTTTTAAAGAACTGCCCTTCGTTGTTTCCAGCACGCATTGCGTTGTTGAACACTACTGTCGAAGCTGCTACTTTTTTCAATATGAAACCTTGACCAACCTGAATTAATTCGTTTGGCGTAGCAGCTATCATCGCTTCAGTATCTGAAAAAAATACAGCATTTGCCATTGTACTCCCACTTAAATTACAACAAGCATAGTTATTTATACCAGAACCCTGATTATGATGTGTCCATAAATAAATGGTACCTGCATTTGGTCTAGTTAATCCATTATCTGGTGAGTATTGCAAGAACGACATAACATCAATTGGCGATGGATAAGGATTTCCGATAAGGTTAAATCCATTATCTACTCCCGAAAATGTAACTGGTAAAGTGATATTACCATTGTTTGGTTTTCCAATCCAATTCGCATTGAACGTCGCTGTAGTTCCGTTTGTAGGGAAATTGTTCGGTGCTCTAATGCTCCATCCTCTTGCAATGTTTTCATCATCAAAGAACGTTTGTGTTGGTTCAACAGCAACAAACGCATTTGTTGACTCATTAATATAATAGAAACGACTTGCTCCTGTTACTCCACCTGCTGGTAAAGAGATTGGTGATATCGTCATTGGTGAGAACATTTTCAATGAATAATCCGCTTTTGTCGTTGGAGATGACCAATAAGTATAGTCTAATCTTCTCATTGAAGAGTTGACTCTCTTAGCAGTAATTTCACCACTATTTACATTGGTTGTTCCGCTTTGCAATAAATTGGCATTGTTTTGAATTGTTAAACTTCCGGATTGAACATTTAGTTTACCAGCAACTATTAAATCAAATCCTGATGGTATCGAAACTATGGCATTGTTTATAATATCTAAAGAACATGATTCTAAATCAGTACTTTGAGAATAGTTACCAGCAATAACAGCATGTTGGTTCTCTACTGGTAAAAAAGGATTCCATGAAACTCCGTCCCAAGTAGTAGTAAATGAACACGTCACAGCATCGTTATCAACAATGCTATTGCAATTATCATCAATACCATTGCCATAAATTTCTATAGCATTGGGATGAATACTAGGATTTGTATCGTCGCAATCGTTACCATCCAATGTAAATCCGATTAATGAACAATTACAATCTAAAACGGAGATAGAGGCGTCTCCATAGCCGTCGTTATCATTATCTGAATAAAACGTATTTTGAATAGGGCCACTGTTAAATAAATTAGAACCAAGTACAGTTATGGCACCGGTAGTAGTATATAACTTGCCGTTTAGCTGACACTCAGCGCCAATAGATAGTGCAGCATTATTAATAATCGTTCCGTTAAAGGCTACATTTGCAGCCAATCCAGCAGCACCATTTGCAATCCAATAAATATTTTTTGGTAGTGCGCCATTAATTAAAATCACAGAAGATCCAGCACCTGTTGTGAAAGCACCGCCAAATTTAAAAACAAATTTATTTTCGCAATTATTTTGTCCATCTAATACCAATACTCCAGCAATAGAACCAGCACCACCAATAGAGTAAATACCTGCGGTAAGCGTTTCTCCGTTACCAAAAGCAGGAGCATGATATAGTACAGTTGGTGCTAAATTTTGAAACATGGTATAAGCCGAAATTAAATCTTGTTTAGCCGTTTGTGTAATTAAATTTGCATTTATAAAAGAACCAGTAACATTTGACAATTGAAAACCAGAGATTACACCCGAGTTGGTTCCGATGTTTCCTGTTATGTTTGAAACTGTTGCACTTTGAGTAATAGCTCCTGCTCCTGTAAAAAGTGTAAATTCAGAAGCCATTCCAACACTTGGCAAACATTGCTCTTGTGGGCGAAAAATAATTCCGTCACAATTCTCATCTATATAATTACCCCATATTTCTGCAACACCGGGGTTGAAAGTTGCATTGTTGTCTGAACAATCTTTATCATTGTTGACATATCCAGCTATAAAAATACAAGAAGAAATATTTGGATTACCAAAACCATCATGGTCGGCATCTGCATAAAACATTGCACTTTCATTATTAGATAAACAGGTGTGATTTATAGCTATTGCGCCAGCAATCGATAAAAGTTTACCTTGAATTTGACAGTTGTCTCCGGCTGCTATAGCTGCCCCAGCCATAATAGTCCCGAAAAAGGTAGTATTTGCACCTAAACCACATGCGTTTAATACAACCCAACTAATATTATTTGGTGTAGCACCATTAGTTAAAACTATTGTAGAACCCGCAGACGAATTAAGTGCTCCTCCAATTTGAAAAATAAATTTGGAATTTGGATTGTTTTGACCATCTAATGTTAATGTCCCTGCTATAGCGCCCGCGGAACCTACTGAATAAATACCTGCAGTGATTGTTTCTCCATTTCCAAAAACAGGTGCATGATTCGTTACAGTTGGAGTTAAATTTTGAAATGCACCGTAAGCAGTTGACAAATCTTGAGCTGCGGTTTGAGTGATTGAATTACTGTTATAAAAAGTTCCCGTTACTACAGCTGTTCCAAAACCTGTAATAGCACCCAAATTGGTGCCTATGTCGCCATTAACAGTAGAAATAGCAGTATTGGAAACAGCACCACCAGCAGTATAGATGACAAATCCTGAAGCAGTGCCGAGCCCAGGAATGCATTGTGCCTGTATTGGTATTAAAACACCTAGAGACAGAGTGATAAAAAAAGACCTAATAAAACTGATTTTTATTTTTTTCATAAATAATAGATTATTTAAATTTAAATAATTAATAGATAGTATTAAAA
>Ga0209551_1000109_pt1 | contig 25525 bp, 26 predicted proteins | sample LauGreSuBDMM15SD_2_FD_187568 | JGI IMG/M metagenome (GOLD analysis project Ga0209551, IMG submission 187568) | Freshwater lake microbial communities from Lake Michigan, USA - Su13.BD.MM15.SD (SPAdes) (version 3) | ecosystem: Environmental > Aquatic > Freshwater > Lake | place: Lake Michigan, USA... | reverse complement strand
CAAATTCAACCTTATAAATAAGAGGTGTAATTTTTGTAATTGACTTTATAAATACATCTTGAATAGACGGTGAAAATACAATGTCCAACACCTCTTCAATGTATGCAGTAGGTATAACTTCGGTTAGAACAACAAACATTTTTTATTTCACAAAAAGTTAAAAGTTGTGTTCAATTTTTTATATTTAAATATAAGAAACTTCATACATTATGAAACCTACCGTATGTTTAAACATGATTGTAAAAGATGAATCGCATATTATTGAAAAAACATTAATTAATTTATTGAACTATATTCCATTTGATTATTGGGTAATTTGCGATACAGGATCATCCGATGAAACACCAACTATTATTCAAAACTTTTTTAAACAAAACAATATTCCAGGACAACTTATACATCATCCATGGAAAGATTTTGCACACAACAGAACACTTGCCCTAGAATGTGCATTCAATAAAACCGATTATGTTTTTATTTTTGATGCAGATGATAGTATTCACGGATCCTTTGCCCTTCCTATACCAATGAATTCCGATTGGTACATGCTACAGTTTGGCAATGGTGTAAATTATACACGACCCCTTTTGGTTACTAACCGTAAACGATGGAAATTTAGAGGAGTACTACATGAATATTTAGAAGCTATCGATAAAATGGGACCTGTAGTTACTTTGGTTGGAAATTATCACGTAGAATCCGGCAGGTCCGGTAATAGAAGTTTACAACCAGATAAATATTATAAGGATGCAATGGTTTTGGAAAAGGCATATGAATTAGAACCACCCGATGGATTGAAACCTCGATATGCTTTTTATTGTGCACAAAGTTATAAGGATGCAGGATATACAGACAAAGCTATCGAATGGTACAAAAAAGTGTTAACTTATCATCATCATTGGAATCAAGAACATTTTTATTCTTGTTTACAATTAGGTAATTTACATAAAAATGATATACCAACTTCTATCTTTTACTACATGAAAACAGTTGAATATGATTCCGAACGAATGGAAGGTGTTGTATCAGCAATGGAATATTTTCAAAAATCGGCGAACCATGTTATTGTAAACGCTCTTTATCATAAATTTAAAAATTATAAAAAACAATTACAAAATAAATTATTTTTAAATACGTATTTTTTAAATGATCGTATTGAATATCACAACTCCATTTCTGCATTCTATATTAATGATAAACAATCCGGTTATGATTGTTGTAAACACATTTTGTTGAATAAACGGTTAGACCACGGAGATTTCAATACAACTATACAAAATTTATGTTCTTTTTACAAGGAACAACTTAATAATGATAAAGATACACTACAGTTATTTTATGAAGTAAATAAATTGGAACAACCTTGGAATAATATAATTCAAGATTTATGGAACTATTTATTTGATAAAAATAGAGAAAATTTAACACTTACTACACCTTCTATATTACAAACTATTACACAGATTTCCCAAAATTCTTTTATTCGTTCACAACAAGGATTACAAGATAAAATATTAATTTCATTTACAACTTGTAAACGTCTTGAATTATTCAAAGAAACTCTACAATCCATTATCCTTCATTGGAATGATTTGGATGCAATAACACATTGGTTTTGCGTAGATGATAATTCAAGTATTGAAGATAGGCAATATATGAGAAAAACGTATCCATGGATTAATTATTACATGAAATCAGAAGCAGAAAAAGGACACTGTAAAAGTATGAATATTATTTGGGATACATTACAATGTATTCGACCTAAATATTGGATTCACATAGAAGATGACTTTTTATTTTATTATTCTACCAATTATATCAAACCCTATTTACCTATATTATTGGATAACAAATATAATATCAAACAAATTGTCTACAATCGTAATTATGCAGAGACGATTAACGATTATTCCACTGTGGGACATACATTGACATCGTTGCCATCTATTGTAATGCATACCCATCCCCATCCAAATCCAAATATACATTATAGAAATTGTCATTATTGGCCTCATTATAGTTTTCGGCCATCCATTTGTTTAGTAGACACTATTTTACAACTTGGAAAATTTAATACGGAAGCAACTTTCTTTGAAAAAGAATATGCACACCGTTGGACAAATGCAAACTATAAAACCGGATTTTATTACGGTATTACCCATAAACATACTGGGCGATTAACTTCTGAAATTGGAAAAGTAAAGAATGCATACGATTTAAATCACGAATCTCAATTTGGCACTCATCCTCATATTAAAATTATTAATTTGGAACGTAGACCAGATAGAAAACAAGATGTAGAATTACAATTAAAAAATTATTCTATTTCTCCCTCTTGGATAAATGCAGTCGATGGGTTACAATTAGATCCAACTTCAACTTTAAAAGAGTTGTTTTCAGGAAATGATTTTGGAAGTAGACGTGGAGTCATTGGTTGTGCACTAAGTCATTATCAATTATGGAAAGAGTTGATTTCAGATCCTGTACATGATTATTATATTATTATGGAAGATGACATTACACTTTGTGAAAATTTTAAAACAAAACTTGACCATGTATTATCATGTAACCAATCCGACATTCTTTATTTAGGTTATCACATGTTTAGTAGTATCAGAAAAAATATACAATCCATATACGATACCGTAACGGATCTAAGTACAATTCATCCATTAGATGCAGATTTATATATTGGAGGTTTTTTTGCCTATGTAATACACAAATCGGGAGCACAAAAATTGGTGAAGTACATAAACGAACACGGTATTAAACATGGTATTGATTATATTGTCAAACTTATTCCAGAATTAACCATGTCCGAAGTCCGGCCCTGCTTGGTCCACAGTCCTTGGTACGAATTTAACACGGAACCAATTGATACCGATATTCAATTGTGTACAAGTAATTTATTTGAAGAATTTGATCAGTTTGATTTTATTCCAAATTTAGATTATATCGGTAACGATATTCATTGTCAAAAAACATCCATTACCGAATTATTGAGAATTGCACTTAACAATGATAAATGTATTGCAGTAAATACACTTGGGTTTTTTAAAGATAAAGCAATCACTCTATCTACATCAGAATTTTTTAAAGAAAAAGATGGAATATTTATTAAAAAAGATAAAAATAAAGATAATGAAAAGATAAAAGAAAAGATAAAAGAAAAGATAAAAGAAAAATATCGTGTAAAAATGTTGTGTAATTGGTGCTCTAGCGAACAATTATGTAAAGAATGGTCAAACATGTATGATCCTCGCGTTGGTTTTGAAATGGTGTCAGATGATACACAAGATTATTATGTTGTTATCAATTCTACGAAGGAATATTATGAACCATTAAAAACAATTGTATTTCAAATGGAACCATGGGTATACAAACCAGAATCAAACTGGGGAGTAAAAACATGGGGAAAATGGGCAGAGTTAGACCATTCTGCATTCTTAGAAGTTCGAGGAAGACATTCCAACTGTCACAATAATGTATTATGGCAACTAGAATTAACCTATGCACAACTCGAAAATTTAACTTATTCAAAACAAGATCGTATTTCTAGTATTTGTAGTTCAAAATATTTTGATGAAGGCCATATTGCTCGTGTTGATCTACTACGATTTCTTGAAAAGAAAGCAGATTGGATAGATATCTACAATACCGAAAATTATTTACAATTTACCAATTATAAAGGACCGTGCACCCCTTACATAAATAAAAGTATCGGTATCTTACCTTACAAATATTATTTTATGGTTGAAAACAATTACGAAGAAAACTTTATTACTGAAAAATTATGGGAACCCATTTTATGCGAATCCTTATGCTTTTATTACGGTTGTCCCAACGTAACCGATTATATTGATGAGAATGCATTTGTACTTCTTCCAATCCATGATTTTGAAAAGTGTTTTGAAATTATGCAAACCGCTATTCGCGAAGATTGGTGGTCTCAACGACTTCCCATTATCAAAAAAGAAAAAGAAAAAATACTACAGAAATTATCTTTTTGTTCTGTAGTAAATGAAATCATTAAACGCGATCAACTAATTAAAAATTATTCATAAGTTAATTGTTCAACACTTGGAACTGGAATACTGCCAATTAATGTATTTGTATGCCATATTTTAATTGGCAATGACGGTTTTACACATTTTGATGTTAATTTTAACATATACTCACCATACGTGAGTTTATGTTTATGCGTATTTTTAATTACATTACATGGTGCAGTAGAATATTCATTATCCTCTACAGAATATCCGTTATCAATTAATGGATTACAATTCATAACCTTTCTCTCCAGTTCTTTTATATAGTCTTCAAACGATTTAGATGGGAAATTAGAAGATACTGCAAATTGCCCATGCGTATATTTTCTAAATCTTGATAACATTGCCACATTACTATAAGTAGATTTATTTGCAACCGTTTGATGTGTAATACCCGTATTTATAATATTCACAGGATACCCACGCTTACACACTTTTGCTTCTCTACCACCTACTCTACAATGAGATCCTGCACCAACTCCGACCGGATCTGGACCCTTCATTCTCGTATACGTAGGAGTTCGAAATATATTATGCGGTGGTTGCCGTAATACACCATTAATATTAAACTCATTTTTACTTACTTGCGAATGCATAGCTTGAGATTTTTTTTTCAAAGTAACAATAGACATATACTTTCATTATATATTAATATTGAGAATACTTTTTGAAATAATGGTAAAACTCCAATCCATTCCATTTAAATTTAACGGAAACCCTTTATCATCATATAACATAACATAAAATGAAGTTATATCCACTGGACCATAATATTCTCTTGTTGCCAATTGTAATGGTCCACTAAATTCAACCAATATTTTACCTGGTGCACTATCTCTCACTACATACTCGCCACTTGAATTTATATAACCCCAATCATTTAAATTTTTAATAGGTACTTTTGCAAATATATCGGATATGTTCGGAAATGAAATCTGTAGTGAACTTATATCCGGATTATATGAATTATTAATTGAATTAATAGTATAAATTTGTTTTTCAGTTAATCCAATTGCATTTGACGTAATATTAACTGTTGTTTTTGACGTTTGATATTGCGGTAACGATCTATTATAATAAGATGGCAACGATAATGTTTGATCTGATTTCGTAGAAATATTTACCACACTTTTATTCATACGATTTGTTTTGAAATCATCCAATTGTATTATAATATATTTAGTCCCACCTGAATCTATAATACTCGGTGAATATTCAATCATATCTACATGCTGTTTACCATCCACGAAGTTTTGATTTAAAATAACAAATGGATTTCTATACCCTAACAACCATCCTAAATTATAATTAATTTTTGTTTTTAATGGAACGGAATGAAATAAAAATCCTATTCTAAACCTCTTATAAACGGAATAATCAAACGGTACACTATCCGGAAGTAAAATCTTAGCTGCATCAAAATTAGCGTTTATTGTTATTTTAGATCTACCTGTATATACGTCTTGATCAAGTGTAAATGTATCCTGTTGGTTTATAAAAATTCCAGTCTTTCTTATTAAATTAGTTACACTATTTACCAATGCTTTAGATGAATAATTACCATCATTAATTTGCATAACAGGATATTCATACTTTATTACCTTTGATGTATCTGAATACGTTGACGATATTTCATTTTGTGCAATCAATACAATTTGAAACACAGTATTTCCTCGGGATTCTTCAAATGTATACCATGATTGCGGTATTTCTACAGAATATAACATAAGTGAAATCACATTCGGTATTGGTTCATTTAATTTAAATAAATAACCAGTTGTATTATCATACGTAGATGAATATTCGCGATACGTAGAATCAATATTAATCAATCGCGAAATTGTATTGTCAAGATGTTCTGCATTATTTAATCTAATATCTCTTACCCCTTTTGCTTCGAATTTTTTCTTTATATCTGTATAAAATTTAACTAATGTTGGTTGATTTTTATATTTTTCAATAAACAAATCACACGCCACGTCAACCTCAGATTCATTTGATATTTCTAATAACTTAAATATTTCTTCTTCTGTATAATTATTTACATCCGTATCATATTCCATATATTTATACTATAATTGATCTTAAATAAATTTAATATCTTAATAAAAATTGATCTTAAATATAAAGTATACCTTATATATATAATGTCAGAGTGCGCTTGTTGTGCAGAAAAATTTAATAAAAGTACCCGGTCCCCAGTACCTTGTTATAAATGCAATTATTCTGCTTGTAAAACATGTGTACGTACCTTTTTAACTAACACACAGGGAATGCCTCATTGTATGAGCTGTCATACACAATTCAATTTAAGTTTTCTCGTTAAACATTTGAATCAATCCTGGACTCTAAATGATTACAAAACATGTATGACCTCTAACTTACTAAGCAGAGAATTGGGTCTTATTCCAGATACGTTACCTTACGCTGAAGCAGAAAAACGTAAACAAGCCCTTATCAAGAAAAATATCGGAATCAAAACACAAATACAAGAACTCGAACAAAAACTAAGAAAACTTCAGAGAACACATACTGCAAATAATTATCTCATTCGAGGTGAAACAGTTCCAGAACGTTACAGAAATTGTATTGATTCAGATGGACCAATTCAAGTAGATACTCGCAAAAAATTTATTATGGCTTGTCCCGGTCAAGGCTGTAAAGGATTCCTTTCTACATCTTATAAGTGCGGATTATGTGAACGTTTTACATGTAAAGATTGTATTACAATTAAAACCACGGATCTACACGTATGTGTTGAAAGTGACCGTGAAAGTGCAAAATATATCCGCGAAAATACAAAGGCATGCCCTAAATGTAATGAACGTATTCAAAAAATTGACGGGTGCGACCAAATGTATTGTATGGCCCGAGATGAAGCCAATAAAGTATGCGGTTGTGTTTGGAGCTGGAAAAGCGGCGAAGAAACACCCGGTGTTGTAGTTCATAATCCACACTTCTTTGCATTACAGAGAGAACTTGGATATGTCCCGCGTACTGCAGGAGATGTACATTGTGGAGGTATGCCGGAAATTCACAGTGTGCTTCAATTATTTCGACACATTCATCGCGTAGTTTCCGAAGATGAGAAACGAGTACTTAATCTTGTTTCATTCAGCTCTGAAATTCAAACATTATATCGTAGATTGAACGAACATGTACAATACGAAATTCCTCGTCATCGTAATGTAATTCGAAGACATCCCGATGTCATGCGCAAAAATCGTATCAATTATATCCTAACTTCTATCAGCAAAGAACAATTTGGCGATATTCAATATCGTACCGAAAAAGAGTACCAAAAAACATTGGAAACACTTCATACATTAGAACTTATCGGTGTATGCGGCATTGAAACATTTCAATCTATTGTTCAAGATATCCCAACTCTAAACATATTCAATGATTGTGTTATTAGTCATAAAGATTATACCCAAACAGTATTAGATGATATTCGTAGAAAGGTAATAAATTTTCATTCTGTTATTGATTTTTGTAATGATAAAATGAAAGAAATTAGTATAACTTATCACGGTTCTGTACCTGTATATGATCATACATGTGGTGTATCCAATAAAAAATTTAGAATAAACGGTGAAGAAGTTAAAAAATATACACCACGACCAATGAATGCATAAAATATTACCTTTTTTTATGGATGATCGTTTAGTATTATTAGGTTTAGGAGGAGCTGTAGTATGTATAAGTGGAATGGTTATGTATAACATGAAAGATTATATAGATCTACAATTTTTAAATCTTTCACAAAATTACAACCCACCTTATAGACAAAATTATAAACCACCTTATAAACCACCTTATAGACAAAATTATATATCAAAACCAACATATAGACAAAATTACAACCCACCGTATAAACCAATGTATAGACAAAATTATACAAGAAAACAAAATAAATTTTAGTACGTTATACTATGGAACCTCAAATTATTTTAGCATTTACTTTACTTGCCGGAACACTTGCGTTAGGATTTATTACTACTAGTAACATTCTCAACCGAAACAAAAAAGTAAGTAATTACAGAAAAACGCTTAGACGCGGTCAACGCGCCGGAACTAAAAAAAATTAAAACGTTTTTTAAAGTTTCCATTCTATACAATGGAAACTTTATACGACAACGATAAACAATGGTCTATCTCCTGGTCCAAAAATCCAAATAATACATACACTTTAACTACTCTTCACGGCAAAATTAATGGAAAAATGGTTGAACATTCTACCATCATTTCCTCCGGCAAAAATATCGGACGATCTAACGAAACTACCGTCCTTCAACAAACAAAACTTGAAGCTCAAAGCGCCTGGAACAAAAAAGTCAAACAAGGTTACTCTGCATCCAACAAAGATAAAGTAAAATTTGTTAAACCCATGCTCGCCAACACTTATTCTGAAGATATGGATATAACATTTCCCGTTTGGGTTCAACCTAAATTAGACGGCGTCCGCTGCCTCGTTTATAAAAACGGGCATGACATTTGCTTCCAGTCTCGCAAAAATACCATGTACGAACCCATCGAACATTTACTACCCGAATTAACGCGCTTATTTGAAACTTTACCCAAAAATACCGTTTTAGACGGCGAATTATACACCCACGGGCTCGGCTTTGATAAAATTGTAAGCATGGTTCGTCGCGGAACCGGAGAAAAAGAAAAACATCCCGATCTTTCTACTTTACACTACACCATATACGATCTGATTGACAATAGGTCAATGTTATATGAAGATCGATTACAATTGTTACAGTCTGCATACTCTAAATTTAATTACAAAAATATTCAGTGCATTGAAACCCACAGTGTCAATAGTAAATACCGTATCGATCAATGGTTACATACATTTGAAGATAAAGGATACGAAGGTCTCATGATTCGGCGAAACGGATTATACAAGGAAAATCGTTCCAAAGATCTTTTGAAATATAAACGATTTCTAGACGATGAATTTGAAGTTGTCGGTCACCATGAATCCAAAACCGGTACCGCTGTATTTGATTGTATTACTAAAGACGGCTCAATATTTAGCGTACTTATGAAAGAAACCATGGAAATGAAACAAGATAGGATGAAAAATGTAGAAGACTATTACGGTAAAATGTTAACTGTTCGGTTTCAAGAATGGACCAAAGATAAGATACCGCGGTTTCCGGTCGGCATTCAATTTCGCGATTATGAATAATTTAGCTATTTTTAATACTTTATAATATTTATAATTACTTTCAAGAACTTGTACATCTAATTAAAGAAATTATCATAGACGACTCCAAAATAGTATTAATAGGAGAATTAAAAGGTAACATAAAAAATTGTTTAATGCCATTAGTTGGAAAATTGGTACGGTAAATATAAAATAATTACGTAATTTAAATATTCATGATGCAATTATTAATTGTCGGTTTGATGTATTAACAGTTATTCTTTTACACACGATGATATTATTCATTTTATAAATAGCAATAAAAATAAACAGTTTATAAAGAATGTTTTTATTAAAGACCATGAATGTACAGGGATAGATAATATTTATATTGGTAATACAAATACCATATACAAGCTCATTTACGAATTTTATTTTAATTTAGATAAAATTATTCAAAATATTTAGTTTTTAGAATAAATGATAAGATACCGTACTTTATCGATACCCCGCAATCTAATTCGATAATATAGATCCGTTGGCAGCTTTCGTTCCAAAATAGCGTATAAATCTGATTGTTTAATAGAAAACGAGAAATGAGTGATAAACGGCGAAATGAGTGACAAAATAAAATATAGGAATAGTATATGAATAATAATGCACTAATCATTTCTGGAGCAGTAGGAGGTGTAGTGCTGGTTACTGCATTACTTGCGGCAAACGAATATAACAAAAAGGTAGATGGTCCAACTCGTATAAGCGGAAACTGGTTTGCATCCGCGGATCCAAGATGGCGCGAATCAAGATATAGATGGACTGAATCTGAAACCAACAGAAGAACTCGGGTAAGAAATCAGTTAGATCCTAATAATGATTATGAAGCAATTTTGCATCGACCTTCTAAGGGGTGGGGTGGTGGCAGAAAAACAAGAAGGAAATAAAAATTGAAATAGTATTCCTCACTATAAAAATGTATACAAGACTGTTCTCGAATGGCTACACTTACCCAGACTAGCGATGTGTCAATTACGATGGAAGCCGAGTGTTGCGTGTGTTCCGAAGTGGTTGCGATCAAGGATCAAACGGTGCGATCATGTGGGCATATGATGTGTAATGGGTGTGATTCATCGTGGCGATCTCGCGGTACATTTATTAAGCAAGATTGTTATACTAAAAAGGGTGAAAAATTTTCAGTATTTGCGTCGCATTCTCTATGCCCGTTGTGCCGTGCTGCAGAACCGGCAACGGCTTATATGAATCGAAGCAAGGAGTCGCTAATTCATGAGATTCAAATGTTGGCGGCGACTGTTCACATGAAATGCGGAGGAAAGGTGGATCCCTATACTGCAATCGATCTTAGCAGTTTAGGAAATAAAGCTCCTCCGGCATCACGATTACAAAATGTATATGGACTTGCTCATTGGGTGCGGGAAGTGTTGGAGCCGTATGTTCCTCCGGTTACGTTTGTACCGCCAGTACCGCTAATACCAAGACCTCCATCAACTCCAGCGCCGGTACATCGGGCTCCACGACCATTTGGGGCATCGGGTCCGGTTATGGTAACACCTGCAGTGAGAATTCAGCCGGCAATGGAGGGGCGGTATATAACTGCAGATACGTGTATTCGGCGATTCAAGCGGCTGGGATGTACTACAGCTCGGACAAAACTTCGATGCCCGTCGTGTCACTATAATTTGTGCCGATCTTGCCGCGGTCAGTGTCCGTGTGTTTAAAAAAAGGTAAATTTAAATATCATCAAAATCAATATTCATTTCAACTTCTTCTGTAGTGACATAGGTGTCATAATCTTGCTCTGTTTTTTCTTCACCTGTAAAAACAGACCAATCATTGCTAAGTTCCATTAATTTAGTAACTTCTGATTTAGAATAAACTTCAAGCATGTCGCAATGTGTTTTCTTGGTAGAATAGTCTCTGTCGGCAACAAGTAGCCAGGTTCCATTTTCAATGACGTCTTTATTTTTTCTGTTAAATTTTTGTCGTATAGTACAAATTCGTTCAGATTCATCTTTTAGCTTAACAAGTACATTACCGTTGCCGAGTTTCCGAATAACCATTGCGTATTGTTCTCCGTCGGATGCAACTCGAACATTCGATTTGAAAGTTAATTTGGGCATTCTTTATATAGAGTAACATCTTAAATACAAATCAATTTATTTTCTTTGTATAAGATATGGCAAACAAATGGTTACAACATTTAGCGCGGTTTAGACAACAAAATACACATTTAAATGCACGGGAAATGATGACTGCCGCTCGTAAAACATATCAAGGTGGTGCTGCAGCTGCAGGGTCCTATGTTGCATCTGTTTCTGGATCTTCGGTAAATAGTAATACTAGAAATGCAAGCAATACAGAGTCCCAATTTGCTGCTGTAGGCGGTAGATCGACCCGTAGACGAAGCAGCCGAAGCAGACGTCGTAGAGGTGGATGTGGATCTGGCTATAATACAAATAGCAATCCATCCTCGTTAGAAGGTGGTAGACGTCGGACTAGTAGAAAATCACGCAGACGTCGCCGCTAAACATTGTTCAATGGATGGTCTTTCTTTAGGTAAATAATGAATAACTTTCATAAAAAATGGTGTTATCTCTTTTGTAAACCCTTCTTCGTAAAGATAAATCATGAGAGCATAATTGTCCCATGTTTTCCATCCTTGTAGACACGATTTAACAATGTCCCTGGAAGAAAGAGTTAAAAGTTTTGAATAATATTCAATACTTTTGTTTGTATATTCGTCTTGAAATTCAGTTGTTGAATTATCAAAAATTACATTATATTTTACAAAATCGGTACATATCATTTTAATGCTGGTTGGTGTAAGTGGTCCTTTATTTAAAAAATAGGATAGGATGTGAACTTCTAAAGGCCATTGAAAGTATTTAATACGGTAAGTATAGAATGCATAAAGTAACTTTTTAAAAATAGTTTGCATGGAAAAAGAAATACCAAAATCAATTAAATATACTTTATCGGCAATAATAATATTTTCACGTTTAATATCAAAATGTACTATATTATGCTGTACAAGTAATTGAATTGACTTTAATAAAGTATGATATAATGGTTTAAATTGCATATCATTTTTTCGTTTTTGTTTGAAAGGTACGTATAAAATTTTAAATTTAGAAAATTTGGTTAGAACATTACATTTTTTAACGGGAAGTTTGCCTTCCACATTACAATAACTTTCGATAGGTAAAAAGTGATCTTTATAGTTTTTAATTTTCTTTACTAATTTAGCTATTATTATTTCATATTGTGCTGCTTGATCATCGACGATTTTAGATACCATTTCTTCGTCGAGTTTTTTACCATTACAATCTATTCCAGGATAATAGACGCATCCGTAACCTCCTGAATCAATTAGTTTGCTCATATAAAATTGATCTACTTTATTTTCGTGAAATAAAGTAGAATGACGGTAGAAGAATATATTTCACAATTGACACCTAAAGAAAAGATAGCGTATGAAACTGCATTAAAAATATTAGGATCGTCGTTTGATGTTTCTAAAAGTAACGGATATATTAAAAAAAAGAACAATCCTCTTTTGTAAAAAAGATATGAGTTCCACCAATAGTGGGTGCTTTTTTATCTGATTGTGTAGTGTTAAGTGGATTTACTTTTTTATCTGATTGTGTAGTGTTATTTGGATTTACTTTTTTATCTGATTGTGTAGTGTTATTTGGATTTGATTTTTTTCCGGATGGATTGTCACTTTCTTTTAACTTAATAAAATGTTCATTTAATGCTTTCAATTTATCTCTTAATAGTAACGATACACCTTCTTCTGGGTGGTTTTTTACCCTGGCTACTTCTTTAAGATCAGAAACATTTACATTTATAATACTATCGACTAATCGAGTCAATCCTACTCTCATGAATGACGGTAGTGGTAACATACGAATATACATACCGGATGAACCTTTGTGTGTGTTATTCGATACTTCATTCTGATTTTTTATTTCTGTAAATACCCGATTATAATAACCTATCGATAAATCAGTATCACATTTTTCATCTTCAGGATTGTAGGGACCAAAAACACGTATTCTATAATCCACTGTGTCATCATGTGGACAAGTCGGGTTATGGTCACGTTTATCATTAAATTTATTTTTTGGGCGTTCACAAATTTCTGGTTCATCTAACTCCAATTTGCCTGGTGTTGCAATAGGTGGTTTGCCTGGTGGTTTGCTTGGTGGTTTGCCTGGTGGTTTGCCTGGTGTTATAGGTGGTTTGCCTGGTGGTGGTTTGCTTGGTGTGATAGGTGGTTTGCCTGGTGGTGGTTTGCCTGGTGGTGGTTTGCCTGGGGCAATAGGTGGTTTGCCTGGTGGTTTAGGTGCAGTAGACATATATATTACATTTTTTTAAAATCAGAATACCGTATCGCTTTAACTTCTGGAACTACAGAAGTATTATAATCGCTTATTTTACCTTTCCACGTGTATTGATTACATTTTTCATTTACAATAGATACATTTTTTACTTGGTGTCTTTTTGTATTGTATTGCTTGAAAGAAGCGAAAACACTTGGATGTACCGGTTCTGAAGTTGGTTTCAATGCAGCAATTGCCAATTCCTTAAAAATATTAATATAGTTTTCTTTACAATTATATACAATTACAAATTTACGGGCAACTGTTTCTAAATATTTATATTGAATAGGGCGATTAGACCAGTACAAAAATTGACCATTATCCCATTTCATTCGTACTATACCTTCCGGCGTGGTTTCCTCTACTACTCCCATTTCCTTGAGGTCGGCTGCTTCGTCAACAGTAGACCCGAGCATGTAATTATTTTCATAGGGAAGTTGTCTTGGGACATCGGGTGCAGTGGGATACAAATACCATCCTCCGATGAATAAAAAAAATAGTATCCAGTACATATAGATTTAATTATGCGTTTTGTTTAAGTTTTAAAATTTCCGGTATATCAGACTGTATATTAGCTACTTCATATTTTTGAAAATTGAGTTGTGATGGATAGAAGCAAACTAAATACATGTGTTTTACTTTTTTGTTGTACCCTTTTTCAATCAAATATTTATATAAATTTAATTGTACTGTATAATGCATAAAATTTGTATCTGGCATCGACGGCAACACAGGCGAATATTTATTGTAAGGATTATACACTTCCATATTCTTTGACCTTTTCCAATCATATAAATCTATTGTTCCATCTTCATTCTCTGCAGCAAAATCTATCGTTCCGGCAAGCTTGTCCGATTCACTGTAGACCAACCACTCTATCCCATGCGGTCGTAGTACATTCATTTCGGTAAAAGATTTGAATTGGTGTATTTCAGGTAATTGCCATTCTTCATCTGTAATTGCTTCTCCTTTATAGTATCGTTCAACAACAGAGTGCATTCTCGTTCCCTGTTGTTGAGCATCTTTTGCATTTTTATTCCACATTTCCTTAATTTCTTCTTTCGACATTCCGTCATATTTTGTACCTTTAATTCGCATTTTAGCAAGTATTGCATCGGCATCAAACGTACTGAAACATTTGTGTACCAATGTTGTCACCGACATGTATTCATCACTATTTAGGCGGTACTTGTGACTTTCTGGATCGAGTTGCATTGTTTTTTTTCCTTTTTTGGATTTCTTCCTTCAATTTTATAATTTTCTCCAATAAATTCATACTATTCTATTGTATTTTTTTTATATAATAAAGACTTGATTTTCATTATCGGCTTCTTACCGTACACTTTTAATGAATACATTGGATATTTTCCATCAGGATCATAGGTCAACCATTTATTTGTTTCTACAAATTTATCAAACATCTCTTCTATTTTTTTAAATATTCGTTCTAAAAATTCTTCTACTCCATCCACACTTATATCTTTCCAAATCGTATCCAACACTTGAATCTTTCTACCACATTTACGAAATGGCCAATTTCGTGAACTAAAAAAGAACAGGTAACCATTTTGCATTACATTGTGAACATCTTTATATGTAATACTATTGATCATTTCTTCGTGTATACCCATTGTTATATATACTTATATTTTTAGTTATCTGATCAACTTTTTTATTATTTTCTTATTTTTCGCGAACTACACCTTTTACACATTGTACCACCTACTATTATACGGGTTGAATTTTCAGATCTTGGTTCTTCAAATTCCTCCTCTGATTGGGCTTCAGGGTATCTCCATTCAGGTTGAAAATTATCAGGACTTAATTTATTGAAACCTACAGCAAGAATTCCTAATGATACTATAATTCCGCCTACTGCAATAACCATATTTCGTTGATCCATATTCTATACAATAGATTATTTTCTTCTTGTATACCTTAATCTCGTATGACAATTCACACATCTTGTACCTCCAATTTGTTTTGGATCTCGCGCCTTTCTATCTGCATCATACCCCTCAATTTCATCCTCCATTTTGAATTCAACACGTTGATCTGCATCATAATTCGGTATACGTTGTTCGTAACTTGGTCTATATTCTGGATATTCTATTGGTTTACGTTCTTTATTCAATAAATTGAATATTACTGCAGAAACTGCAGAAACTACAAAAACACTTGCTACCGTTATACCTAATTGAGAAGAGTTCATATAGTTTACTTATAATTTATTTTCTTCTTGTATACCTTAATCGACTATGACAATGTTTACATCTTGTATGCCTCATACCACCAACCATTGCCCCTGGCGATGATTGTGCAGATTGTACAGAAGATGCCGACGGTACAGAAGGAGCCGATTGTACAGAAGGAGCAGAAGGAGAAGAATCTACAGAATCTATATCGAATTCCTCTTCAAATGAAGGTTGTTCCTCAAAAGACCTCGAAGGCTCATCGAATTCATCGTTTGGACTCGTTTGAAAATCATCTTCAAACGATGGTCTACTCGGAGCACTGGGTGCAACCGGTGTACGCGGTGGTAGCGTGTCAAACGATTGTCTACTCGGAGCACTGGGTGCAAACGGTGTACGCGGTAGAGTGTCAAACGATGGTCTACTCGGAGCACTGGGTGCAAACGGTGTACGCGGTGGTAGTGCGTCAAACGATTGTCTACGTGGTAGATCCTCTTCCGACTCATAATAATTATCCTGTGAATATCGTGACAATCTTGGTTCAGGATTTAATTTATTAAATATTACTGCTGCAATTGCCGATACGACGGCAACACCCGCAATTGTTATTCCCATTTGAGATGTATCGTTCATACTGTAATCTAATATTATAAATCCTTAATTTCAATTCAAAAAAAAATCATCTACTCAAAAACCCTTAAGTTTATTGAAAACGAGAAATGAGTGATGAACGGAGAAATGAGTTACAAAAAAAGTGTTATTGTTATTGTTATTGTTATTGTGTTTATTTTACAGGTATGATTTCTTTTGTACCTTCGTCCCATTGCCCCATCGGCTCCTCAGTGTCCTCTGGATCGTAGATATAATTTGTTGCCGGATCTATGTAGTACTTGGTGCGCTCTTCTTTTGGCTTTGACATCTCGTTCGGATGGAACCACTCTTTCACTGTCAGTGTCTCCTCCTCCGATTCGGGATCTACTGCTGCAGCAACAGCAACATCAGGTGCCTTGGTCTTTTTTTCTTTCTTTTCTTTCTTTTCTTTCTTTTCTACCTTAGGCTTTTCTGCCTTAGGCTTTTCTGCCTTAGGCTTTTCTGCCTTTTTCTTCTTAGCTACTTCTGCAGTTGAAACTGTAGCAGATGCCCGCGCAAACGGAGGCGGAACTTCAGCCCGCAACTCATCATCTGAACCTGCTTCATCCGTTGTAGTACCATTCTCGTCCGCAACTGGCGACGAAGCAACAGTCGAAGCAACAGTCGCAACAACTGTTGACGGAGCAGCAGACGCAACAACTGGTGACGGAGCAGCAGACGGAGCACCAAGTTCTCGAAGCAAGATTTCGATGATTTCAGGGCGAGGCTTTCGACCCTTTATACCAGCACAATCTTTTCCAAGTTCTTTCAGCTCAGTCACTGTCAAGGTTTCCAGATACGCTCGATCCACCTTTTCAGGCTTACTATGCACCACTTGAGGTTTTGCCTTCTTCTCCTTCACTGCCTTCTCGCCAAACATTTCTTCCGTGAATGTCTTCACATCTTCTGCCATCTTCATACGCTCTTCCTCCGTTAGAACTCGGGCATATCCCTTATCCATCATCATCTGTACTACCTTGTTTGGGATGTCGCGAAGAAGATTCATCAGTGCCATATTTTATTACCTTTTCTTTATACCGTTTTTCATTTCAATTTTTTTTCAGAATAAAAAAAAATTGAATTCATTTTTACTTTCTTTTTCTTTCATTACGCTTTCATCATGTCGACTTTTACCGCTACTATCTCGCATCCTATGCCTCGCTCCGGCCCTGCCGGTCTCGACGGATTCTACCACTTTCTACGCACGAAAATGGCTCAACTCGGTCTCGTCATTACACGCATTCATGATAACCCATCCATTCAATCCGTCGGCACAGCCGGCCTTCAGCTTGTTCACGTAAAATTCGATTTCGTTCTCGAAACCATGGATCACGTTGAACATCAGAAACAATTTCGCCTCAAAAACGATGCCCTCGAATTCCGCACTCGGTCTACCTACGGCACGCGTTGCCTTGCTCGCATGAACGAATTTGCAGACGCTGAAGCCGCCTACCACGCACAAGACAAAGAAACTCGGGGACCTTTCAAGACCGAAGTTACCATCCGACCTCTCGAGGTAGTACACACACCAGAAGGAGCCGGAAAAGAATCGGGTGAAATGATCCCAGAACGTTTCTGGAAAGTTAAGATGCTACGGCCACGTGTTGGGGTTCCCAAGAAGGAACGTATTGTCGGCTCGCCTCCAGTCAACTTCAGGTAAACTAGGGTTTCTAGAGTTTGGGTTTTGGGTTTTGCTTTTTTTTTAGTCAGAGATCCATTTCATTTTGTATTCTTTTTTTGGACACTGCATATACAATATTCCTGCTAATGTAGTTACATACACGGGTACTATCCACTTATTGGTTAGTTTGCGAAACATATAGTATCCTTATTTTCTTTTCTTTATTCTCTTTTCGTTTTATTCTACTGCTACTGTTGGTTCGTCTACTGTTGCTACTGTTGCTGTTTCGTCTACTGTTGCTGCTACTGTTGCTGTTTCGTCTACTGTTGCTGCTACTGTAACCAGAGGAGCTGGATCGGTCACGTCATAGGGTGGTTGCTCTACTACTGGAACTGGTGCTACGACTGGTACGACTGGCTTGTTAATATACGTGTTTATCACCTCATTTTGTTCGTCGCAACTGATACATTGGACTCGATTCATCTCAATATCAATGGTTGCAAGCAAACACCCCAACTGCATATCAAGTTCGCTAAATTCTGCTCTTTTGATAACCATGATTTTTTTAACCTTGAAATATAATTCATTCAATTGAGTATTGGTTAATCCTGTCAAGTTGAAATTCTCCATATTCTATCAGATTTTTTATTTCTTTCTTTTTTATTTACTTTTTTACTTACTTATTTATTTACTTATTTATTTCTTTTATGCTATTCTCGTCAAATGAATATAAAGTTGAGAAATACTAACAAGTGACGCAACTTGACTATATATTGTTAAATAATACGTCGTTGTTGAGGTTAGAGATACAACACGGCTTAAGTTTACATAGATTTCTTTTTGATTAAGCTATTCTTGTAAAAGTCCATACAAAATTGTTATTTATAGTGGTGTAAACAGCCCCTTCACCTATATACGTCATTTCGTATGATAATCTTACTGTGTTACTGCCTGTCATCACTAACACCCCTGATGTATTTTTAATGTTAAACACCAATAAGGCAACTGATGCGGTGTATGGTGGTACATCGTCTCTTTGATTTCCTACAAGAACAGTTGGCGAAATCTGTTGGATATATAGCGAAGTTTGAGATATGGTTCCTACAGCAGTTGTACATGCAATCCCCATTGTTGCCGATGTATACCATATTCCTCTTGATAATGTAGTATTATTTATTGAAATCGTTCGTGTTATTTGTGTTGATTGTCCTGTTGTAAATGCTGTTGGTGTTAAAGATGTGATTCGTATGACTTCGCCAATTTGTCCCGCTACAGGATTTATGGTATATCCAATAGTTAATGGTCGATTTATACTAATCGCTCCTGCACCGGTTGAACTTCCTAACTGAATCGTAGATGTATTTCCTGTACCAGCACCTGTACCTATATTGATTGTTCCTGTTCTTGTCGTAGTTGTTCCTATATTTAGAATCCCTGATGTCTGTAGATTTGCAATATTTAAATTACCTGTAGTATTAATAATATTATTAATTTGTTCACCATTACAATCTATTTTTGAAACATAAACCGATTGGGGTGTAGTTTGGTTACCTATTCTAACGGTTGATCCTGCTCCCAAATTTCCAAAAAGATTTGCATCTGCTGTTTGTGTTGTAAACAAATCTTTTGTTGTTGCTCCAGATGATAAATCATATGATCCGGCTGTTATTGTTCCTGATGCTGTCATATTTGTAGTATTACCAGCTGAATCAGATATTAATCTAAATGTTGTTGCATCACAAATAAAAGATATTGAGTTAGTAGGTAATAATATAAATGAATTTGTAGGACTTGATACTGCATAAATACTATTTACATATATATTAGATGTACCTGATGTAATTGTCATATTTTCTGTTCCATCGTTACGAATAAATACCACATATGTAGGTCTTGGAGTCGATAATGTAAATGTAGTTGCAACCGTTCCTGTGTATACCCAAAACGTTCTTTGACTACATGAGGTTAATTCAGTCATAGTTAAAGATGCAGTAGACCAACTAAGACCACTTGCGCCACCTAAAAGATTCACTGTAGTTCCATTTGTAAGTGTTCCAGAAATACCACCATTTGATCCTAACACTACTTTACTACTATTTACATTTATTGTTCCTGATGTTGAAAGTGTTCCAATACCAGATACATTATTACTATTAAAATTTGCATCAATAGCTGTTCTTGCAATTCCCGTTGATCCGAAATAGGGTGTTTCAAATGTTAATTCAGTTCCATTACTTGCTAAATATTGTCCTGTAGTCCCTATCGGATCAGGGGTTAAGATACCTCTAAGAATTGTTGGTACACCTGTAGAACCAAGTGTTAATTGTGTAGATGAAGTACCTATATTTAAATTAGTAGCAGAATTAATTGAACTAACATTTGTTATTTGAAAAGTGTTCATATCTATATTGGATGATACAGTTCCTCCAAATGTACCTTGTGAACCTTGCGAGCCAGTTACACCTTGGTTACCTTGAGGACCAGTTACACCTTGGTTACCTTGAGGACCAGTTACACCTTGGTTACCTTGAGGACCAGTTACACCTTGGTTACCTTGAGGACCTTGTTCACCGGTATCACCTTGGTTACCTTGCGGGCCTTGCGGGCCTTGCGAGCCAGTTACACCTTGATTACCTTGCGGGCCTTGTTCACCATTATCACCTTGGTTACCTTGCTGTCCAGTTGCACCTTGATTACCTTGCGGGCCTTGCGAGCCAGTTACACCTTGGTTACCTTGCTGTCCAGTTACACCTTGAATACCTTGGTTTCCCTGCGGTCCAGTATCACCTTGGTTGCCTTGAGAACCAGTATCACCTTGATTACCTTGCGAACCTTGTTCACCTGTATCTCCTTGGTTACCCTGCGGACCAGTATAACCTTGATTACCAGTAGGTCCACCAAAATCTCCTTTTAGACCTTGAGGTCCTGTATCCCCCTTTTCTCCGTCTGCTCCTCCAGATGGTCCTGTTCTTCCTGCAGCACCAGTTCGTCCTTGTGGACCCATGAGACCCTGCGGCCCTAATTTTCCTTGTGAACCTTCTCTTCCTTGAGGACCTGTATAACCTTTGTTTCCTCTTTGACCTTGTGAACCAGATATAGTTGACCATATATTTTTTTCACCTCCTTGTGATATTAATACTTGCCCTGTCAATCCTGGATTATTATTTAAATAAACTGTACCCAAACGTATTAAGTTTACATTTACATCATTAATTGAAAAATTATTCATATATATTATATTACAATTAATTTTGTGTAAATTATGTTCATTGTAATTTACACAAAAAAGTAAATCAATAACCCAAATCCATACTTAATACAGTGTAAATACTAAACATGTAGTAAAAACACTTATTACACTTGTATAAACAGGTACTATTCAGTTTTATTTTCTTTTTATTCTGTTGCTTCTGCATTAGGTGGCAAATCAGTTACATGATGTGAAAGTTGCTCTACGAATGGTAGTACTAATGGATTGTTAATATACGTGATTATTACCTCATTTTGTTCTTCGCAATTAATACATTGGGCTCGATTCATCTCAATATCAATGGTAGCAAACACCCCAACTGCATATCAAGTTCGCTAAATTCTTTTGATAACCATTATTTTTTTAACCTTGAAATATAATTCATTCAAGTTGAAATCTTCCATATCCTTGTATTAAATTTTATTCCTTATTTGAAAGTTTCTTTATTACTTGGTGTGATAGCCAATAAGTTCTGGCAACATAGTCGCTACATTGAAGCGAATCTTTATAGAGCCTTCATTGCCGGTTGCCGTATACAATCCAGTTTGCGTAAATGTGCTCGATGGTGTTGGTAGGTCTGTTATGGTTACTGCATTAGTTGAGACTATACCTGTGTAGTTACAATCTATATAATAATATTGTTCCAAGTAGTACAATGTAGACACAAAATACCCGCTAGAGTTGGAGATTAGGGTGTAGCTTACAAATGCTCCTGTGCTACTGACTTTGATCAAGAACACTCCTTGTGTAACGCCACTAGGCAACTGAAGTGCCTTTCTTGTTCCAAATTCGTCCAGAATTTCACATGCTGCTGTAGAATAAAACACAATTAAACCGTTTCCGCTCGCGTCAACTGCACATTGCATGTAGAATCCAATAAAGTTCAATGTGCCATATATTACGCATTTCCATTGTAGTACACCGCTCGAATTGTACTTGACAAATAGAGATGCATAGTTCGATGTTTTAAGAGGAGCAGTGTAGCGAGCCGTTGTGGTGTTGGTAGTGTCAAACAATGGTACTGTGCTGATAGCTGAAGTTGCAAACGTGACAAATACGTTGTCTGAGTTGTCCACCACAACACTTGTTGCTCTGTCTGTTCCACCGCCTGTTCTGATACCGGTCACCCACACATAAGCTTGTTGGCCGTTGGCAACTCCAGTGAGCTTCATAACGAGCCCTTTATAAGTGTTTGTAGGCACAATCATAGAGAATGTACCGTTCCTAACCGTCATAGGATTGTTGCCTCCGTCATTTCTAAAACCTATGTACACGTTGGTGGATGTTGCAAAAATGCTATATATTATGTTGTTTAGAGTCCCTTCGAGCGTGAGAACGCCTAATATATTGCCTTGTGCATTGTATTTGACAATGTGAGCGTTTGATTGTTGGGTTGTAACGGTATTTGTGTCTATTGCTGGAGAGAAGGCATTTCCAGAGCTGTCGTACGCTATAGCTAAATTTGTTCCAATATTGTGATTACCTGTGACATAAACATTTCCAGATGGATCTAAAACAATTTGGGATGACAATATGTTGTTCACTAAAGCAGCATTTCTTGCAACAAACTGGTTTATTCCATTCGTATTAGCTTTTAATACCAGAGTGTCAGACCCGCTGTTGAAAGCTGAAGTTGTTGTAGTTCCGTTATTATTGGTAATCAGTGAAGCGTTGCTGATTCTTGTTGTCATATAAAAGAAATCGTTAGTCATGGTCTCTTGCTTGGGTGGTGCATAGTACTTCTCGTAAAACGAGTTCGTCATATGCATCCGCGTTGCAGTTCGGTTCGGCCCGAATATGATGAACCCGTGTACGTTAACATTAGTGTTAAATGTGAAGATCTGAGTTTTCAGAGAGTTGAACACTTTCACAGTTCCGGTGGTAGGAACAAACGTTAATATTGCATTCGCTATAACAACTGTATAAGTAGCGTTAAGAGTGCGGTTGGATGTCATAGTAACTATATCGTCTGGTAACCTTGTGGCGCTGCTGCCTACTTCTGTCCAGCTCGTAAAAACCGTCGTGAAGTCGTTGGTAGTGATCTGACCTTGATTCTTTATGGTTGCTTGTTCATTCTTCGAATAATATGCTGTATCGGACTGGGTTCCAGTAGCAAACGAGTTGTTGGTCAAGTATGTGATTTGGTACTTGGTGTAGTACGTGGCGGTCAACGTTATGTTCTGGGTAAGAGTCAATGTGCTTCCAGGTTGTCTTACGGTGCCACTTCCGTCTGTCCAGAAGTCGAGTGCAGTAGAAATATCGTTGGTCACAACTGATGATGCAACTGTTACTAATGTGTTTCCATTATAAGTCTCCGGTGGAAGGGCTGTTGCTCCACCACTGTTTATGTTGTACGTTACTGTGAATTCTTGGATTGCAGCCGCTATCATTGTAAAAGTAGTTGAAAAACTAATCAAAAAAAAAAAAGGTTGTAGACAAAATTAGTAATAGAAACCGTATTGCTATTTGTTACTGTAAGCGCTAATTGTAATGAAAAATCAGAAGCAGTATTATTTTTGATGGTACAGCTGTAGCCTCCAACTTTGTAAGAAGATGCCCCAGTAAATGATTGAAAAAATACATTGGTTGTTGTTGCTACTCCATTATTATACAAAGCGTCTAAATTGATTGATAACGGGTCTGTGTTCTGAGCTGTATATAGCGTAGGATTGACCTGAATCATTGCAGCTCTTCCGACCGGAATCGTGTTTGGTGTAAAATTGTAAACTACCCCACTTGTAAAGGTATTTGCTCCACTTGTAAATATTTCAACACTGTTCATAGGTCCAGTAACTCCTTGGTTTCCTTGTGGTCCAGTAAAACCTTGAATACCTTGGTTACCTTGCGGACCTGTTGGACCTGTTGGACCTACACCTTGGTTTCCTTGTGGTCCAGTATCACCTTGATTACCTTGCGGACCTGTTGGACCTACACCTTGGTTACCTTGTGGTCCAGTATCACCTTGATTACCTTGCGGACCTGTTGGACCTACACCTTGGTTACCTTGATTACCTTGGTTACCTTGTGGTCCAGTATCACCTTGATTTCCTTGTGGTCCAGTTACACCTTGATTACCTTGCGGTCCTGTTGGACCTACACCTTGGTTTCCTTGATTACCTTGGTTACCTTGCGGACCTGTTGGACCTACACCTTGGTTTCCTTGATTTCCTTGGTTTCCTTGATTACCTTGGTTACCTTGCGGACCTGTTGGACCTACACCTTGGTTTCCTTGGTTTCCTTGGTTTCCTTGGTTTCCTTGTGGTCCAGTATCACCTTGGTTACCTTGTGCACTTGTCGATCCTTGGTTTCCTTGTGCACCAGTATCACCTTGGTTACCTTGGTTACCTTGGTTTCCTTGGTTACCTTGGTTTCCTTGGTTTCCTTGGTTACCTTGAGAACCAGTATTACCTTGATTGCCTTGTGGACCGGTATCACCTTGCGGTCCAGTATCACCTTGATTACCTTTCTGTCCAGTATCACCTTGGTTTCCTTGGTTTCCTTGTGGTCCAGTATCACCTTGATTTCCGTGTGGTCCAGTTACACCTTGGTTACCTTGTGCACCTGTCGATCCTTGGTTACCTTGATTTCCTTGTGGTCCAGTTACACCTTGGTTACCTTGTGCACCTGTAGATCCTTGGTTACCTTGATTGCCTTGGTTTCCTTGCGGTCCGGTATCACCTTGGTTTCCTTGCGGTCCGGTATCACCTTGGTTTCCTTGCGGTCCGGTATCACCTTGGTTTCCTTGAGGTCCGGTATCACCTTGGTTTCCTTGCGGTCCGGTATCACCTTGGTTTCCTTGAGGTCCGGTATCACCTTGGTTACCTTGTGGTCCAGTATCACCTTGGTTTCCTTGAGGTCCGGTATCACCTTGGTTTCCTTGCGGTCCGGTATCACCTTGGTTTCCTTGTGGTCCGGTATCACCTTGATTTCCTTGTGCACCAGTGTCTCCTTGATTTCCTTGTGCACCAGTGTCTCCTTGATTACCTTGTGCACCAGTATCACCTTGGTTTCCTTGTGGTCCTGTATCACCTTGGTTTCCTTGTGGTCCAGTATCACCTTGATTTCCTTGTGCACCAGTATCACCTTGATTTCCTTGTGCACCAGTATCACCTTGATTTCCTTGTGCACCAGTATCACCTTGGTTTCCTTGTGGTCCAGTATCACCTTGGTTTCCTTGCGGTCCAGTATCACCTTGGTTTCCTTGCGGTCCAGTATCACCTTGAGT
>Ga0209551_1000106_pt1 | contig 26263 bp, 24 predicted proteins | sample LauGreSuBDMM15SD_2_FD_187568 | JGI IMG/M metagenome (GOLD analysis project Ga0209551, IMG submission 187568) | Freshwater lake microbial communities from Lake Michigan, USA - Su13.BD.MM15.SD (SPAdes) (version 3) | ecosystem: Environmental > Aquatic > Freshwater > Lake | place: Lake Michigan, USA... | reverse complement strand
TTTGGCCAGCGCCCTTTGGCCAGCGCCCTTTGGCCAGCGCCCTTTGGCCAGCGCCCTTTGGCCAGCGCCCTTTGGCCAGCGCCCTTTGGCCAGCGCCCTTTGGCCAGCGCCCTTTGGCCAGCGCCCTGTGGCCAGCAAATCCACATTTCTATAAAAGAATCAACTTTTGGCAAATCAATAACACTATGCACACGCCATGCGCTCTTTTTCGCAAGAAGTGAACAAACGCAGCTCCCACGCACAGACCCTCATGCGTCGCTCTTTTTCGCAGAATGACACGAGGCAAATCTCCTCAAACACGGAGTCTATGATTGGTGATGTTTTGGTCAGAGCATGCAAAAACTCGAAAAAGGTCATGCACGTGGAGTTTCATGCAGAGCAGAAAAAATTCAAGATTAACCTTTTGCAGTTTGTTGACGGGCAAACGCAAGTATTCGAGCTCTGTAATCTCAACTATGAAGGGCTTGGAAGTTGTTGGTTCTGGGACAACAATGAGATGTTTTTGATCGGAGCACTTGACCAGAATACTATGTGTCATGAGATTTACTGCTGGCCGCTAGACGCAACGCGCAACCAATGGCTAAATTTTTTGGAAAAAAAAAAAGTGCGAACGATGTCAGTAAAGGACGCTAAGTTCAACCACAGCAGGTATTTTCCTCTTCGCGTTACAAAACTACCATCAATAATCGAGAATACTTCTTCAAAGGGACTCAAAAACGCTGAAGTCACAAGCTTTACAAAGAACAAGCTCGTAACTTTGGCAAAGAGCTTTCAGACGGCGTCAGCGAACAACCAAAGGCTCAGGAGCACGACTTCAGAAATTTCTTGCAAAAAAGAGATTGACAATAACCCCTTCTCGGAGAGCATGTTGGTTCAGAAGATTTTTTTCTCTGTCTGCTGCTTGCTCATGATGAGCTTGATGCTTGTCAATCATTATCATGCCTAGGAAACATCAATGCTTTTTGCACGACACAAAAATTCGAGCGTGATGCAAGTGTGTATTTGCCTGCATGTTTTTATGTCTGCTGGTCTGTGCCTGGAGATGCTGCTTGCTACGGTGATCGCCTGGGTGGGAGTGTGGGGCCTTGTCGACGAGGCAGTCCAGCTCGTGCAATCCAGAAACCAGCGCTGTTTCATTTACGCAATGCTCGTGATTGGAGCAGTGGCGCTGGCAACTGCGCAACGCAGCCTGACGGTGTGCGCATTGCTGTGAGCCTTAGTCAAATGGTGCAAAAACAGAATCAAGTTTTTTTTTGCGGAAAATAAAAAATGTTTTTTTTCACAAGACCTTCACCACTTTGCCACGCCAGCACATCACTGACTCTCTTTGTTGTATTAAGCGGTGTGCTGACATGGCGTCTTACGAGTTTAGCAACAATATGCGAGCAGACGTCCTGCAAATGCTGCAGCGGCTGCAATCCATTGTCAACTTCCAGCTTGCCAGTGCGCTACAGTTGAGTCTCGATTTGTTTCTCAGCCCTTTCGAGCAGGTTGGAGTGATTTTGCTACTCTGCCTGTGCTTGCACGTCGCAACACTAGTCTGGAATACCAATGTCACCGTGCCCCGCAGCATATTGATTGTGCAAATGGGACAGAGCGTGATGCGGATTCTGTCCTTTGCTCAAGGTTGGACGACCGGTGGCATGTCACGGGTTGCAATCATGTTTCTAGCCAACACCTTTGCCCTGTGTTTGCCGAGCTTGCTGTCTGTCCTGAACCCAAAATTCGCGGCTACCGACTACGTTCGAAACGCAGTCACTGTCTATCTTTTCAAGTACGCCACAACCTCGCGCGAGCTTCTGGCCATTGTGGACTTTGGCGTCTCTCCTTTTTTTTTCTCTGTGCTGGCGCTTGTTGTTTCCTTCCACTTGAAATCTTTTGTTGATCTGGGAAATGCTAGAGAGATTTTTCAGTATGTGTTTCAAGCCTTGCATATGCTGCTGATTGACTGGCTCCTGCAAACTGTGGTCGCAGACGCGGTCAGCTTGCCACTGCTGCTGCAGGTCGCTCTGATGTTGATGATCGTGATTTTTATGGACAAGCTTAGACTTGCCGATTCTCACGTCGACGTGTTGAAAGACGTGAGGAGTTACACTGTGTGGCGGGTGGCAGGGCAGCTGCAGCGCCTGAGCATGCTTTTCACCGACAGCACAAGTTCATTGGCGGCAGCGGTTATGGTTCATTGCGCCCGCGGCCTAATGAACATACTGTGCGTGCACACACGCGTCGTGGACAGTTTGTCTGAGATAGTGTCCATGGCCTGCATCAACGTGCTGGTGCAAAACGCAAGCGATGTCTCTGAAGACCTGCAAAATGACACAGAGGTTCAGGTCTTGCGTGTTTTTTTGTTGTGTATGTTTTGCCACTGGGTGCAAACGCTTTTGGAATAATCAAGTGCTCAAGAGATTGAAAAAGTCAAAGAACGACGAGCTGATATTTAAGTAAGGTCATGCATGACCGCCCTGGGCGCCTCTGGCAGCAAAACTGATTATTTCCAGGAAGCAAATCGCGGAGATTTGCAGCAAGCTCGAGAACCACAAAATACTCGAGATGCACAGCGCCCTGAGTCTTTAACCCAGCCCCGCTCCGAGCACGGACATTTTGCACCGCTTTCCACAGACAAGGCTAGCGACGTCAGCAACATGCTCAAGCACATAGAAACCCTTGAAACCAAACTTGCAAGCAAGGACAAGCAGCTTACCGACGCCCAACAGCGCGTGGAGAAGTTCAGCGCACGCACGCGCGAGGGCATGCAAAGTGCACTGGACTCGCTCATGAAAAAGTGGATGGACGCCTGCGAGACAAAAGATGAGAAGCATAAAGAGCAGTTCAAGCACGGGATGGAAAAGCTAGTGCAAAACTCGGCGGAGGAAAACGGCGTGTGGCAGATGATGGTCGCCGCGTCTGCTCTTCACCAGCGCCAGGAGCACGACCTCAATAAGCTGCGAGGTGAGAACGTGGACCTCAAGCTCAAAATTGACGGGCACTACGCCACAAAGGACTCGAGGACGCAGGACACTCTCGGCAAGCGCAAGGCTGAAGGCGAGCCTGATAGTACAGAAGACACAAGTAGCATTTGGGAAAATTTTGCTCAGGATTGCGGACAGTATTAGGTTTGTTCATTGAAGAATCAAAAAAGTTCAGCCACCACAACTGTCCTTGTGGTCGCTGGCAGTGGTCTTGTTACAATCTCAAAAAAATAACTAAAAAGTGTTTGAATGTCTAGACATCATCTAGAGTTCATTAGACCACGATCGACCGCGGCGACGCTTCCTTTCAGGAGCATCGTCTTCAGAGTCACTGTCGGACAAAGCAACGTTTTTAGCAAAAGCAACGTTTTTAGTGTTGCTTTTTTTGACGCCTCCGGTGCATGGCTGAGACCTTTTTGCAGCTTTCCTAACTTTGTTTTTCTTGTAAACCTCTTGTTTCTCATCCTTTTCGTCCTCCTTGACCTTGATGTCCTCCATGTGCTCATCTTTGCCCTTGATTTCCTTGATGTCGTCCTCCTTGATGTCGTCCTCCTTGATGTCGTCCTCCTTGATGTCGTCCTCCTTGATGTCGTCCTCCTTGACCTTGATGTCCTCCATGTGCTCATCTTTCTCATCTTTGCCCTTAATGTGCTTGATGTCGGCATCTTTGACCTTGTTGTCATCGATGTCCTCATCTTTTCCGATGATGTTCTTCACATTCATCTTCTGATCTCCACCCTTGACAAAGTCGTCTGGGTGCGCCTTGGGCACCTCTTCGTCGTCAGTGAAGACTTCCAAATCTTTGTCCTGGATCTCCATGCCATTATGATTGTTGGTGTCCAAGAAGCTCGCACCACGAGTGATGGGTTCTTCCTCGGGAGGATCTTCGGTAGGATCTTCGAGGCGATCTCCGACGCCTAAAATTGGCGGCAACCAATCACTAAGGTTAGTTAAGTTGTACTTGCTGTCAACACGTTCGAGTGGCATTTGGATTTGTTTTTTTGGTTTCACAATATTGCCTTCTTTAAGTATAAATTTCCAAAACGGGAATTGGCCAGTGGCCAGTGAGACTTGGCAAATTGGCCAGTGAGGCTTGGCAAATTGGCCAGTGAGGCTTGGCAAATTGGCCAGTGAGGCTTGGCAAATTGGCCAGTGAGGCTTGGCTTATTGGCCAGTAACGCTTGGCCAGTGAGGCTTGGCAAATTGGTCAGTGGAAATTGTCGATATAGTGAATATTTTCAAATCGTCGTTTACAGGCACGCTGACCATGGACGTCGACTGGAGCGGATACGGCGCGCAGGCGGTAACATTTGACTGTAACATAAAGATGACACGCGGTGCCCCGGTGCTGAGGTGGGCTCCACAGCGCATCCGCGAGGACAAGGCCCTCGTGGAATACCTCGTCTGGTCGAACCCTTCCAATCTTCTCTACGTGAGTCCGGAACTCGGAGACAACGCAGAGGTTGCTGCCGCCGCGCTTGCCTCGCCCTTCTACGCCGAGAAAGACCCGGAACGTCCGTCCTGCTGCGTGCTCAGCTGCTTCTCAGACAGTGTATGCGAGAACAAGGAAATTGTGCTCGCTGCCCTGGCGCGCAGCGGCTACGAACTCGAGTTCGCCGGCGAGGCCCTGCGCGCAGACCCGTACGTCGTCGCGTGGGCGGGGGCGCCGGTGGGCGCCGCGCCGAGTCGCGGACTGTCGAAGACATTCATGCGGCTGCTGAAGTACGGCGTCAGCGTGGAGCACGTGGACGCAAATCGGAGGGCGCTGTCGGAGGAGTTTCGAGCGTGCATAGGGAATATCGACCAGTGGCCGAATCTTCCGCTGGACGAGACAGAACGTTGCCGCATGAGAACGGGGAATAACTGGCAGACTAAGCAAAGTATCTGCGCGCAGCTTAAACAATACCTCCCCTCTCGCTGCCCCCTCTGCCTGCGCGTCGCGCCGCCCGTGCGCGACGTGCTCTGGCCGACGCGCGAGGAGTGGGACGGCGTGTTTTGAGACACGCTTTCTGCGTGAGACTGCAGAAAGACGGTAAGGAATATTTCTAACGGCCTCTCCTATATAACAAGCACGAAACATGAACGATGAATTTGAGAACGATTTAAAGTTTTTTGCCCAGGCCAAGTACCTGAGACGACAAAAGGCTATGGGTTGCAGAATCCGCAAGAGGGGATTCAAGTACTTTGAGCTAAGTCGAGAAATCAAGGACAAATGTGATTGGAAGGACGGAAATGTGCAAGATGAGACCAGCGAGCTGGACAACACGTATATCAAAGAAGCAAACTTGTAGATTTGCGCTGCTCTCAGGCCTTGAAAAGTTTTAAATGTGAAACACATTGTGTATAAAGCACGTGCCGGACATGCTGGTCGTGGGCGTGTGCAACCCGGCGGGCGAGGCGGCGGACTACAACGGGCTCTACTTTACAGACTTGGAGCTGCGCGAGCTGGCGCGCGGGCAGCTGCAGGACGTGCCAGTGAAGGCGGAGCACCGCGGGCAGGAGCTGGGGCGGGTGGTCTCGAGCTTCGTGGACGAGGCCGGCCGGCTGAACTGCGTGATGCGCATCGCCGAGGACACGGTCGAGGGCGCGATCGCGGCGGGGCTCGTCAAGGACGGGATCGCGCGCGAGCTGAGCCTCGGCTACAGCGTCGACGTCGCGCACACCGGGCAGAAGCTGCAGGCGGGCGCCAAGCGCGTGCTCGAGGTCTCGCTCGTGCGCAAGGGCGCGCGCGAGGCCTGCTTCGTCACCGCCTTCGAGGAGGAGGGCCAGAGCACGCGCTGGCGCGCGCCGCAGCCGTGCGCCGACCCGTGGGCGCTGTTTGATCTGCCTGAGCATGATCCTGGACCATATTGAGGCATTATGAATTTCATTACAAAATCAAACAATTGTTTATAAAGCAACCAATTATTATGTCTGATCCTGTCATAAAGCCTTTGAGTGACAATAATATGCGCACAAAACTCAATGAAATGTACTCTTTCCTTGGTGAGAAGGGCTTCTCGCAGCACGCCAACGATTTTTGGCGCATGCGTGCACAGAAGCAAGAAAAGCAAGTGCAAGCAAATGGAATTTTGCATGAGTACACTGCTATCAAGCAATATGGCAATTGGCATGGGCCAAAGGGCAACCGTCTTCCAATAAACCTTCGTGGAAGTGACCTCAGTCTCTTTCAATAGGTGGAGTCATTGTCAAAAAAATCAATGAAACCCTCTTGTTCATTCATGTCAGGAAGTCCTGATAGTAGGACTTCATTTGTGTTGAGTTCGTGGTTCTCAAACCACCACAGTTCCATCTTTTCATCGCACAAGAGGTTGATTTCGGCAGCTTCGCTTTGCTGTATGGTATTCGTCATCAAAGTCAATTTAGGAAATTCAAATTGCAATCATTGAAATAGTTGATTTTAGGCAGCGGCTTTGGCCAGCGGCTTTGGCCTGCGGGTTTGGCCTGCGGCTTTGGCCAGCGGCTTTGGCCAGCGGCTTTGGCCAGCGGCTTTGGCCAGCGGCTTTGGCCAGCGGCTTTGGCCAGCGGCTTTGGCCAGCGGCTTTGGCCAGCGGCTTTGGCCAGCGGCTTTGGCCAGCCAGCGGCTTTGACCAGCTGACCAGCTAAGATTTTCATGGCATAAAAAGCCAAATATCAGGCAACTTTCCTGAAAACTAATCCACGCAAAACACAAAACATGGACGCCGAGTGGGCTGGCTATGGCGAGAAGCCGGTGTACGATCATAATGGCACGGAATTGACACGCGGCTGTCCCGTGCTCCAGTGGGCTGGTCAGCGCATTTGCGAGAACAAGGCGCTCGTCGAGTTTCTCGTCTGGTCAAACCCTTCCAATCTTCGCTGGGCCAGTCTGGCACTCCAAACCAACCCTGATGTCACAAAGGCTGCGCTGTCCTCGCCCTTTTATTGGCAGAAAAGCCCGAATTATCCGGTCGACTGCGTGCTGAAGTTCAGCAACGATGATCTTTGCGCCAAGAAGACGATTGCGCTCGCTGCCTTGGCGTGCAGCGGCTACGAGTTTCAGCATGTCAGCACAGCCCTTCGCGCAGACCCGTACGTCGTCGCGTGGGCTGGAGCGCCTGTTGGCTCTTTCAAAACCCGCAAGCTGTCCAATCTGTGCTTCCAGGCGCTGAACAACAAACATCTTTTGGAAATGGTAAACGCCAATTGGATGGCGCTAGCGGAAAACAAGGATTTGCTTGACTTTGCAGCAGAAGAGAGAAAAAAAAACATCTTCAAGCTGTATCCGCTTTCCGAACAACTTGCGCAGTGGCCTTGCTTGGCCGAAAACAAATGGTCTGAACCTGTCGACAAAACGACCTGCAACTGGTCCGGACCCGATCCTATCTGGTCCGGACTTTCATGTGCACCAAGAATCTCAAGCAACAAGCTTCTTGTTTGTGAGGAGCTCAAACAGACGCTCAACTCAATGTGCCCGCTCTGCCTGCGCGTCGCGCCGCCCGTCCGCAACATTCTTTGGCCGACATGTGAGCAGTGAGACTGAGGTTTCTAGGGTTTACGATCTGTGCACACGCTCCAGCTGTCCGTAACTTTCTTCAGCTCCGAAGCATCTGCTACGAGTAGATAGGGATTAGTAAATCGCTGGTCCTGCACTGCTGAAATCGACAACAAAGACTTTTGTTTGTGCTGCATAAACTGTTTGAATTTCTCGGAGTTTCTGAAATTCTCCAACGCGTTTACACGAAACGCATTTGGTGGATGATTACCACTGCTCTTGATCACATCATCCGTGTTGTTATTTTTCAAGTTTTTGCACTGATTCCAAAAATCAATGCCATTCGCATTGCTTTCTCCACTTGATACTATGGCAAACATGCGTGGAATACATAACCAGTGGTCGTACAGAGCAGCGCACATTACACGATCGGCTTCCAGTTCACATTTTTGTAAAAAAGGAGTAAAATATTTCAAGTCGTTTTGAAAACTGTCTTGATTCTTTGCTGCAATGAATTGCATTGTTCGTGCGTACTTGCTGTCCGTGTTGAAGACATGGCCCAGTTCGTGTGCAAACACAGCCTGTAAAACCTCTGATGGAACGCCTTTAGCTGTTAGTAAATCGACCAACCTGGAGGTGATGACAATGACAGAATTTGTGCCTTGGAAAGCATACGAACGTGCGTTGGGTTTGGGATCTTCCACCACAAACACTTTTGTCGTTTTTAGCTGTTTCATTGTCTCGGACGGCAAAAAGACTTGCAGTTTTGTTAAAGTTTCCAAAAAAGCTTGATGCACCAAAGGATGTTGTTTTGCAGAGACTTCTGGGCACTTTATTTTCATTTCATTGTAAAAGTTGTCAAGTGATTTTAAAAGCACATTTGTCTCATTTTCTGTGATTGTTTTTAATTTTGTGATTAAATTCTGCATTTGTTCATCTTTTACTGGTATATGAACAATCTCCTCGTAAAATAAAGTTGTTGGGTTGATGAACATGAGCTGTGGATCTTTTATAATCAATCGTAACTGCCAAGCGTGCTGCACGTTTTTCTGCGCCTAGGAATTGGCGTGAACAAACTCCTCGTAAAATTCCAGTCTCTGCTTCAAGTCTTCAATCTCTGCAGCCTGTTTTTCAACTGTGGCTGTGGCCTCCAACAGCTTAATCTTTGTACTTGAAGGATATGTGCTGGGCAGAGCAATTGTTTGTAGGTCAATCACTTTGCGATAGCGTGGATTGTTCAAAAAACGGCGCTGGTAGAGGTCGCAGAGGATGCGCACGTCGTCGGCGCAGTACGATAGCAGCGCGTCCCACCTGCCCTCCTTTGCAAAATGGATGGCCTGCAGCCCGCTGCCAGACTTGACGGGGACCTGGTTGTGCTGGCAGAGGAGGTTGAGGCTGAAGGTGTGCGAGGGGCCGAAGAGGCCGAGGCGGGCCGCCTCGAGGATGTCGGTGGTCTTGAGGAGCCAGGCGGCCGTGGTCTCCTGCGAGAGCTTCAGCGCGCTGTGCAGGAAGGGAATGTCGAAACGCACGCCGTTGAAGGCGCAGAGCGACTCTGCGGCGTCAAAGGCATCAACGAGCTCCGTTTTCAGCAGGCCTACGTTCTGCGGCTCATGCGCCCGGACGCGCCCAAACTCGTACGCGCGCCGCTCGCCCGTGTGGAAGTCCTGCGTGCAGACGACGGTCACGACGCTGCTAGCGGGGTCCAGGCCCGTCGTCTCGATGTCGAAGGCGAGCATTTCGCGCGTAATCTGGGCCGCTGCTTCAAGCAGCTTGTTTTTTTTGCCTCACACCGGCGGAACACTAGAAGTGCACCTGCGTGTGTAAGGTTGGGTCGTGTCTTCAGGCACAGGGTCGCAGTCTGGGGGGTCGCAGTCGGCCTTCGGCGGGTCGCAGTCGGCCTTCGGCGGGTCGCAGTCGGCCTTCGGCGGGTCGCAGTCGGCCTTCGGCGGGTCGCAGTCGGCCTTCGGCGGGTCGCAGTCGGCCTTCGGCGGGTCGCACTTTGCTTTCGGCGGTTGAGGCAGTGCAGAGCTCCAAGGGCATCGACGCGTGTCGGCGCGCGGCGGATCCATGCTAGCAGTGGCACGCAGCCCACCACAGCAAGAATCTTTTTTTTATCCACAGAAAAACATTTATTCTCGTTGCCACAATGTTTCACAATGACTGTGTCATCAACATGATATCAACCGCGTCATACGGGCGTCCTCCGCTAATACATTTGGCAAAAATGCGTGATTTGTCTCCAAAATGATCAAGCACAAAGTTGTTGTCGCCCTCCGAAAGTTTAAACATCCGATACGACTTGATGCGCACCATACTGTCTGGAATCTTTTGTCCTGAGGTACTGCCTATTGATGTACCAGTCCCGAACAGTCTTTGATCGTTGTACTGTTTTCTCCTCAGGTCTTTTTCAGGAGTTTTATTTTCCCCCTGAAGTCTTCCTCCATTGTCAGTATTACTCAAATCAAACTCATTTTTTTCCCAGTCAAAGTACCATTGAACCAAGTCGCCAGCGTGCATGGCAAACGCTCCGTTTTGGACGGTGGCCATGCCCCCGATCAACACGGACGCGACTGTGTCACCTGAAAGGTAACTGGCAAACGCCTGTCCCAGGGCAATTCCCTGGCAGCGAAACTCAGGCAAGTTTTTGATCTGCATCATACAATGGTCCCTGATCTTGCTATCTGCAATATGGCCGTTTGAATCCTGAAAAATCGGCCTCAAATCATCATTGTCAAGTTTATCTGAAAGAACGACCCACTTTTCTAAGTATCGAAAAAAACTACTTGCGTTTTGATTCTTGTAAAGTTCTGTAATCATTTTTTTTGTGCATGCATGCATGTCTCCTATTGTCGTGACGACCATGGGATAGGCCTTTGCAGGCAGATCGTTTTTATATTTTTTGCTTGTGTTGAGCACAATCTCGTCCTTGTTCATGCACCATTTCATCTTTGAGTTGTGAAGACAGTTGTGGTAGTCTGACGTTTGCTCCGCATACGCACGCCACATCGCAAGCAATCTATCGTCCATTTTACATGCCATGATATGCTTCGCAGCAGAATCCACTCGCGTTCCAGTTGCAGAGCCCAAGCTTGGCATTCCGAACGACATAGGGTAATTGAATGTTATATAGCAACCTTCACAGTGTCGTGTGTTTGTGCTCTTTTGAGTGTCTTGCACATTTTTGTAAGAACAAGAGCTTTTTTGTAGTATTCAGAGTCCTGTCGAATGTTGCGCATGACATTTTGCAATGTTTGTGCCCTCAGTTGATTCATGTGCTGTTTGTCGAGCGTAATGTGCAAATGGAGTTGAAAGACACTTGGCATGTAGTGAAAGTACATGTTGAACATGTTAGAGTGATTAGGATGTCTGGAAATCAACCAAGCGCTCACGCCCTTGAAAATTTCTTCTAGCAGCGCTAAGTGTTGTTCTCTGAGATCGCGAATTGTCTTCAACGTTTTGTCTCTGAACACGACAAGGTATCGGACGTCCGCTCCGTGGTGTTTGTCCGCGCAACAACACCATTCTTGCTTGTCGATAAAAACCTGCTCTTTATGAGATTTGAATTTCTTGTCAATGAGGTCAAAAATCCACTGACTGTTTGCTGACGAGCGTTCACTGTCCATGAATGATTGAAAAGACTCACATTCGTATTCAATCTCACTGCAGATGACTGAGTGCATGCCTCAGAATGGCCTTAATTACGCAATTGCAAGATTTTTTTGTTTCATGCATATGTCATAAAGATATTTTGTTTGACACGGATGTGTATTTTAGAAATAGCAACTGAATGTTTTCTCGTTTTTTTGTGTTACTCATTCTTTACGTAGTGATCATGATTGTAGGCACTCTGCACTTGGAACAAGACGACACACGCTTGACTGGCGTGCATATTCGCACGCTTATTTCAGCGTTGCAAGTATGGATTGTCGGGGTGCTCATGAGTCTGTACATCATGTTCAAATTTTTCATTCACGTGGTCAAGACCGACCGCACATCGTTTGTTCTTGTTTCAGTTGCCCAGCCAGCCCAGCAACCACAGGAAACGTCAGTGAGAGAAGAAGAAACAAAGACTTCAGGCCCCACCATAGACGAAAATGAAAGCGTCTGTATGTCTGTTTCGTCAGATCATTTGCCTCTTAACATAGTTTTTGAGGCCAGTCAGAACCTCGACTTTTACGTTCTTTACGTTAACTTTGTAGGACTAATTTTGTGGAGCTCTTTTATTTGCTTCAATTTTGCTACATATGATAGCGTTTTCATTTTCATGAATGGAATCGTGATGGGCTGGATTTTGAACACCATCAGCAAGGAGTGCCACTGCCACGAGTCAAAAACCCCTCCGATCCAGGGCGAAAAGTTGCGGGTCTTGTGTTGCATTGGTCTTTCATTGCTCATCATGTCAATGGGCGCAGTCAACTGGCAGGTCCCGACTGACATTGAGTTCTTCGATGCGCTCAATTTGTATATACCCGCCTTCTTCTCTGGTTTTTTTTGGACCGCCATTGGCCACGAGGTCGCTTTCACTGGCGTGCAAAACCTGCACGTCACCAAGGGCATTTTGTATGACGCGCGGCGGTCGCTGCCTACATTCTATCTTGTGGTAACTGTCAGTGCGTTGTGCAGTTCTCCTGAAACCCGGATTACAGTAATAGACCACATTTACACACTCTCAAGACTAGCTTTGGTGCACATGCTTTTGATTGAACCGTTGCTCATTTTTGTGAGTGTTTACGTCATGGTAATTGCACTGGAAAGACAACGAGCAGCAGACTTTTCTATCGTTATGGTGTTGGTCGGAGGCTTTTACCTCGCATACAGGCGTCAGACGTACGACAATATCTTTATCACAACTATCACAGCTTCTGTGCTGCTCTTTTCAATGCACGCATCTTATCTTTTGCGCAGAAGATAATAAATAGAAACAAAAGATAACCACAGGCATGGAAGATAATAAATAGAAACAAAAGATAACCACAGGCATGGAAGATAATAAATAGAAACAAAAGATAACCACAGGCATGGAAGATAATAAACAGAAACAAAAGATAACCACAGGCATGGAAGATAATAAACAGAAACAAAAGATAACCACAGGCATGGAAGATAATAAATAGAAACAAAAGATAACCACAGGCAAAAGGTTTTTTATTGTCAAGCAACAGATAGCAAAGAACAACCCGGACGGACGCAGGTTGACGTGCACAGGCAAGCCCTTGACGAGCGGTGGACGTGCCAATGTAGGTAAGCCCTGAATGGGTGGTGGACACGCCAATGTAGGTAAGCCCTGAACGGGCGCATGAACGGGCGGTAAGCCCTTGACGTCGACAAATCTCGACTAGCAAGAGTTACGCTGCAGTGACGCAGAGTCACGTAGTGACGAGGGTTGTTTAAGTCTTAAACAACCCAAGACTTGAGGGCCTTGGTCATTTCTTGTTTCAGTCCAACTTGTTCCGCAAGAGTGCTGAGGATGGCCTGGACCTTCAGAGCCGGAGTTGGAGCGCCCTTCGCGCAAAGCTCATGCTTTGCCAACTCCGAGTTGGAGAAGGTTTCGAGCAGGCTCTGGAAACACTCTTGCTGTATTTCAGGTTTGAAATCTGCCTGGGACACGAGGAGGGCGATCACTGCCGACACAAGAACTCTGAGCGCGTTGGTCTGTGCTTGGACATCTGCAAGTCCGCTGATCGCGGCCTGTATCATATGCAAGGTCTGAAAGTTGACTTGCGCGATCAAGGCTTGGGACAATTTGCTGTGCAGCGACACGTCCACGACTGCTTCTTCCTCGTCATCACGCTTCTGCTTTTTGCCGCTTTTTTTGTCGAACCGTTCGTCTTCCTCCAACTCTTGTTCGGATTCTTCTCCTTCTTTGAGGCGTTTGCGCTTGACCTTCACGGAATTCTTGCCGTCTGTGGCGTCCTTGGCGCGCCCGCCGCCGCTTCCTCCGCGCCCGCCGCCGCTTCCGCCGCCGCTTCCGCCTGCAAAAATCTTGCTGCCTTGTCCGCCTCCGCGTCCGCCGCGTCCGCCGCGTCCCTTCGACAAAACATCTTCGTCATCATCTCCTTCCTCCTGCTCCTCCTGCTTGTTCTTCTTCTGATTGAAAGCTGGCACTGCATCAAAGAAATCTTCTTCTCCCACGAGGACACTGTGGGCCAAGTCTGGATACTTATCTTCGAGCGTCTTGAAGGTGAATCCCTCTTTGGTGTAGAAAGATGGAGCAGCGGTCAGGACAATCCTGTTGTACGCCATGATGAACTCTTCGGAAATGTTTAGAACGTACGAGGGAATCGCACGGAGCGGCTTGACTGACGCCCGAGCCGTTTCCAGGACCCAATCCAAATACGCCTTGTGGCTTTTGGAAGAGAGCTTCGAGAAGAATTTTTCGAATTCGGTTTTTGCTTCGTCCCCGCTCCAGACTTTCCAGTTTTCGGCACCATCTGGGGGTACGATCCAAGGTGCTTTTTGGCCGTGGAGCAACCTGTATCCACTGGAGAACGTCTGCGGAGATTCGGCCATAGTTCTACTTTCTTGTCTGTTATATACTAGAAAATAGATTGATTGCAAATTGACCATCAATTTTAACACACAAAATTTGGATTACACTGTGACTACCAATTTTAACTCTTAAATCTGGTTTTGTTACAACATTATACGAAGGAGACTTATTTAACAAGGCAATGATTATGAAGCAGTGGCCAATAAAACTACTTCTTTTCAGTTTCTGTGCGACAGTGCGCAGTACTCCTGTAATGTTAACTGTGCAAACACAAAGTCCTGAACACATACACGCTCTTACACACTCAGGGCAGCGACAACTGGCGACCTTTGATGGCACTGCATCAAGCATTGTTGACGTAAACGAGCAGTACACAGCAACGCGCGTGCAAAGCGTGCCAACTCTTTCTCTTTTGGAGAGCATAGCTTTTGACAACAAGACTGAGATGTGGAGCTTTGCGTACGAAACCATGGCAGTAGACAGTTCTGTTCCAGGGCAGATCAATCGCTACCACCGCGTGCTGTACCTGACACACAGCGGGCACGACGTGGGCTCGAGCGACACGGCCAACCCATGTTTGCAAGAAAATATGAGTTACGTGGAGTGTCTTGAAAGCCTGCGTGAAAACTACATTGTACTTGATGACGACGCAGTCATGCCTGAGCGAGACAGGCTTCAAACAAGCGAAAACTGCAGTTGTCATGGCATTCACGCGACTCTGGAGCATCACGAAAACTCTGGTGTACAAACGCTGCGTCTGAATATACCACACCAAACAATTCGGAACGCTCTGTCACGCTTGCGAAACTCGACGCATGCGGACTCGCTGGCGCAAGAGGAGCGAGGAATTCAGCCAGCGTTGGATTTTGGGATTGGAATGATGTTTCTGCCTCAGCTTTCTGCAAATCTGCCAGTGATTTCACCAAACAACCTGCTCATTTTTGACATGTTCACAGTGCTCGAAAACACGTTTGACCAGCTGGCCGTGATGAAGCAGACCTCATACAGCATCGCCACGCATGTTGCATTCTGGACTGCCGCCGCGCAAAGCAACGCGCAACTGCGGGTCGTTAGCATTGAGTATTTGTTGGATTACGGGCATCTTCTCACCGACGTCAAAATAGCAATTAACAACGGCTCGCTTACGGACGGTGGAAGCATGGTGCCAATCACCAACGAGGACTGCACTGCTATGAACAGCATGTTGCTGGATCTGCAAAACGCAGGCATTGACTCGCGTTGCATCGTCCCGCATAATCTTTGCGAGCCCAACATCGTTGTCGACGGCAGCGGTTCTTCACTTCAAACCTGGGCTACTGTCGTGTTTCCCATTCCGCCGTGGCACACTGGAAGCGTGTTTCAGTTTAACACGATGATTTTTAGTAACCTGAGCACCGCTCACGGAGGCCGTGGCATGCCTGCTCTTTCCAGCCTCAATTTCTTCACCAGCCACGCTCCGCGCGTCGCTTGTGGAGCCTCCGAAACAGTGGCGTTCGACGTGACCCGCCACGTGCGCGCAGAGCTTTATCGAGGTCATCTGCTTGTCTTTGAGCAGATCCAAGGAACATTTACTGTTTTCAACGACACCTCACTTTCTTCTGCTGAGGCCCTGATGACCCTTGTGCTCCGTCCTGATGACTCAGAGGAGGCCCTGAGCTATTTTGAAACGTACACCAACGAAAGACTGCGTCTGGACGAGCTCTACATGTCCCACGGCAAGCTGACGCAAACCTTTCCGTCCAACATTGCAAACAGAGCAGTGGGCACCGGCAACGGCCGCACCACGCTGCAGCTTGACCCCGAGCTTGCGGAGCGCTGCCCGTTGATGCTCACAACACCACCCGAGATCGGCCTCTGCGTCACCACCAAAGACTGGAGCTTGGAGGGCAAAATGACCCGCCCCACCTCCACCGTGTACTACGTTCACCAAGTCGGGCCAGAAAGCAAAGAGACGGACCTCAAATGGCTCGCAGACAACGTTTTTGGCAACGCAGACCCCGGGACAATCAACGCCTTTCGCGACGCCACACTCGCACAGCCCTTCATCAACCCACTGGCCTCTGCCAGAAAGCCATACGCCGCCGTGTTCTGGATCTGGCCTGTCTTTTCCTGGCCCAACACCCCGCCGGTGGGTCTCGTCGACAAGACCGTGGTCAGCTTGGCGTGGTCTATTGCGCCGTAATGCTAAATTTACTTGATTAGAAAAAATACTGAAATTCAATTGATTTGAGTGCGAATTTTATCAAGCATGTTTTGAAACAGTGGGTTTTCGATTGTCTGACTGTTTGGCTTGAGGATATTTTGCAAAACCTGTGCTTCTGGACCTGATGCAGGTGAATTTTTTTGCGTCTCAATAAAATGTGTGGAAGCCCGCAGCTCGTTCCACAAGCGCACTTGCTTGTCAAGATCTGAATCAGCTTTATCCAAGTCCATCAAAATTTGGTGGTTGACCAGATCCGACGATTCTTGCGTTTGCAATAAGCGGCATTTTGCAACCTTATTTGATTTTTCTGTGTAAAGATCGGGCAAAGTATACATGTTCAAACGTTGCTTGTCAGTCGTCACACAGTCGTTTATGAAAGGTTTTACAAGCGCTGTATAAGTATGTTGTGAACTCGTGCTTGACGTCAGGGCAACAAAGGCCCATGTATCATCAGAGTCATGCGCAGTCAAATTATATGTCAAACTCCAGTTGTCATTTGCTTTCTGGGTCTCAAATTCAATCAAGTTACAGCACTCTGTTTTCAACAACGTCAAATCATCGTTTGAATATGCCGTTCTTCGATTTGATGGTAACGAGACACTGTATTTTCGATTGTCATACAAGGTCGCGAAGAAAAACTCTTCATCTTGAATATCAAGACTGCCAACTAAAAGGGTGTTATCAGCTCGTTCAAACACACCATGAGTTCTGGGAAACTTTACAAACAAATTGTTTTGATATTTCACATACATCTGCATTATCTGTTTTGTGCAGTGCAAATAATTGCCGTATACAACAACGTCTTGCTCGTGCGTGATCTCAGACTGATCAATGTTGAACTTTGACGAAACACAAGCGCTCAATTTCAAAAAACGTGTAGTTGCCAAAGATTTCATTTTTGACATATTTACAATGACATATTTCATCCATAAAAGTTGCACCTGTAGCCAGCTGATCTTTTTTTTATTGACAACTTCGCCTTCGACCATATTTTGTAGTCTTTTTTTTTTGTGCACAGTCAACAGAATCTGAAATGTTTTGTAACAGTTCAGGCTGAGGCTGCTACTGTCAAGCTTGAGCTTGAATTGGTTTTGTTTGTATAGCATTTCTCCTAATGCGTTTTTTGTTGAATTGATCATTGATTGTATGAATGTTAATGTTTGTGTAATGTCTTCGGCACTCTTCTGGTCATCAGTCTTGCAAAACGAATCCTTTAGAGGCTTGTAGAGGGCCATCAGGCTCATAGCCCTGGTCATGACCTTTGTCCACGCGTCAAAAAATATACACTTGACCAGCAAGCGCTTCCACGCCCACGCGCGATACCCGACACAGCTCATCCTCCAAAAGCTATCTTCGTATTTATACCATTTGTCGTGTATCTGTCCCATAGTCCGTAATTTTGTCGCAAACACGGCAGGCACGTAAATGAGGGTGCGGTCGGGAATTTTAGGAATGATGTCCAATATGTACTCCGGAAAGTATATGAATTCTGGAACGAGACCTCCAGTCTCAAATTTTGTCTCAACTTTCTCGAAGAAAATGTCTGTGTCAGGCACGTCGAAGAACTCGCATGCATTTGGATCCAGCGAATGTGCGTTCCAGACGCCCACCATCATAGTGTCCCGATATCGACCTGTTTCTTTTTGCCTGTTACATGGATTTTCAGCAGCTTGTCGCACGACAAAGCCGTCGTCATGTTGGACGTCGACTTTGCCTGCACTGGGTCGGGCGTACATCAACAGCATCCACTTTTCGCGTTCCTCTGATGTCATAGACGCGTTGTGTGAGATCAATTTTGTTTCTGTCGATTTCTGTTTTTTCAAATCGAGGCCATGAAACTCATCTGAAATTTGCCCTGTTGCAATCGCACCTGTCCCCAAAGTCCATCCCCAACCATATTCTTTGGGGTATGCTTGAGTCCAAATATTTTGATCTCTTGCAGGCCAGGTATCCAGTGACTGACCGATAGTGCATAAAACCGTCTTTAACTGGTGCTGGTGTTGGATTTGAAACTCGTACTCGACATTTGCTTTCAATTCTGACCCATCCAATTCCATCGCTTCATTGCACCGACTGCCTGGCAAAACAGAATCATCCTTGTTTTTGTTTTGCATGATGCGAAGTGCCATGGAAACCTGAAACAACACAAACACCAAAGGACGTGACGTGCATGTGTGTTCCAGCATGTTGAACGTGCAAAAAAGCTCTCTGAAAGAAGCAAAAGCTGTTGGACAAGTAAACATGTAAAACTTCATCTGCAGCGGTGTTTCAAAAGAAGTCTTGTGTCCATGCACGTTGAGTGTCTGGCGAATCATTTGCGTCAACAGCGGCAATTGCACAATGATTTTTTTGGAAGAATGCACCACCGGACTGATGGAAAAAATGGAATCGTCAGTTTCTACGTGCTTCAGCAGATACAACAGCTCTGTCTGTATGCCAGGTGGGAAATGCTTGAGAACACTTTCAAGCCCAGATCGCTCGGAAGGTTTTTGGTCTTTTGCAGCAGAGCTGCCATTGGTCAAAAGATACCGGTTCTGCACAGCCAGTTCTCGTAGAGCAAGAACATTCGGACACCCAATCATTCGCAGGAACAGCTCGGCCCCAGGAATGCGTTTGTCGTTGATGTATCTAAACAGTTGTGGGTCCAGTGCTGGCAGCTCGTCATGCAGCTGTGCCAAAATGAGATGTTTCAGCACGTTGTTTTTGTTGACCCCGTGTTCTTTCTTTTGCTGAAAAAACAGACCAGGAGTGACGTTCTGCGGACCCAAACAACCTGCCCGTGTGTTCAACAAAGTGGTTTGACGGTTGAAAAGAGCTTTGGCGACCTCCTGCAGAGTATCTGTTTGTCGGTACCTTACACCATCTATTTTATCAAAAATTCTGTAGTGCAACTGTGCAATGGCGTTTCTGAAGTTCAATTCCAAAAAAAACTGCATTTGAAACCACGGTTGATTGAAGTATTCGAGTTGTGTTCGGCCATCTAACTCAAAAGAAAAATTGCTGAATCTTTCACCCAGAGATTCAAGCAAAAAATCTTCCCAAGCGTGTCTGCATGCTCCATCATCCCTACAATTGAAAAAAAAAGAGAGGACGCTGAATCTGTGACACGCAGTATCAGAAATTATTTCAGGCCTGGTCTGTGCTTGTATTGTATAATATTGGTGCAAATTTGCGGCATCCAAATGACTTGGATCCTGAACCATATCTTCCCACCAATGTACGGAAGGAAATTTTATTGTTTGAAAAGCATACATTGCTTCAGCAATCTTCTCATCTGTTTGACTGTTCGGTCCAACTATTGTGAAGTCTCTTTGTTGTGTGTACAACAAATTTTCTTGGTCGACGTTCAATGATTGAAGCATCTGAAAAAACATAATGTAGTCTTGTAGATACCACATTCCTGCAGCACATTTTTTCCACTGCTCTTTGTGATGGTTCATTTCATATTCAAAAAAAAACATGCGAACGTCTATCTGATCCCACCAGAAATCAATACAATTGTCATTTTCAATTTTTGAATAGTCCAAATTCTCAAATTCTCGTTTTTGCGAAGGTTGTTCGTAGCCCCAACTAAATTTTCCAGCCCGTACCCCTCGGCCATTTTCTTGTCTTTCTCTTATTAGGAAAACTCTATCGTCATTTATCGTGGGGTTCCAAGGCAATCCACGCTCAAACTGTTCTTTTCTGGTCAAAAAAAAAGCGTCAGGAAACATTCGGCGTTTTATTATGACGGTCCCCGTATTTGTCGCATTTTTAGTAGGTCGTAATTTCAGTTCTTTTGCCGCCTTGTATTTTTCGAGTGACACTGCTGCTGCTGTCTTAATGTAACTTATCAGCTTTTTCATCTGTACTCTCTGGATCTTGACGCAGCAGACTGGCACAGCACCAGGAACTTCGTATGGAAAAGGCGGCAATGGACCTTTCCAAACTGTTGCACTCCATTGCTTCATTGCACCTGAATTTGCCTGCATCACAGGTGCAGGGGTCCATTTGGATTTTTTTTTTTCTGGGTCAAAGCACTTGATTAGAGGTCTTGTATGTAGCATCAGGTATTTTTCTAGCCAGTGTCGCTGTGTATTTGGCATCTCGTCCTCAAAACACAGGTTCTCTGGGATATTCTGCGAACACATATTCACAAAAAAAGACTGACAACGCATACTAGAATCCTGCTGACTGCCCCACATATCGATGTCGTGCAAAACTTGCATGTGGATCATGAAGGCTATTTTGACATGAGCTTTGAACATGTGGTGTATAAAATGAATGGCTTGGTGAAAGTTTGTGTAATCGCTACTTCTTTGGTCAAGTTTTGAAAAATCTTGAACTATGTCTGCAAATTCAGGCAGGCAGATATCTGTCGTCTGCATCAGAGACTCTTCAATGGACCTCAGGGCATAATGAGCAAAATTACTTCGAATGTGGTAAGTGTTGCCATCGTTGATTGGAATTTGAGCGTTGGTTGAGTCCATAAGCTTGAGAGCCAACTTGATAGAATCGCCTTTGTTTTTGGTTTTGTCGTCACCATCCACTTCAACTATAATCACACGCTTTTTGAACAGTCCAGTTGTGTTTTCAGAATACCCGACCTCGATCATCAAGTCAGGTCTTTCCAACAGACCACATATTGTATGTCTCACGTTGTATCCAGTAGCGTATGTGTCTGTTTCATTCTTTTTTTCACTTTCTGGATCATGTGTCCCACCATTCTTGATTTTGAGAAGAGCTGATACATAATCTAGTTTTTTTCTGTACTTTGGATCTGGAAGACCAAGCTTTTCAAACACGCCTTTCAAATAAGCTATCTTAAACAAATTTGTCTTCGTGAGTGTTGCTTCATCTGGAATATCATCTTTACGCATGCCAGAAGTGTTGTCTCTGTCTTTGCTTGTAGTTGCATCTTGATCATTGTTTGTGGTTTGTTGAGGTGCACTGGCCCATTGATTGATTCTCAAAGTATATTTCCAGTACGGTTCCAAATTTTTGATGTAAGGCTTTTCAGTAAAAATTTTTATTCCAGCTATTCCAATCTTGGGAATTGGTGGAACTTTGAGAACATAACCATTCGCGATTGCCAGCTCAACCAATTTTTCTTGATATGGTTGGGCGCACTCTCGATTATAGTCTTCGATTTTTTTCTCATTTGATGTTGTTTCATAATTTGTTTTTTGAGTGTTGTAATTTCGTAAAAATCTTGCAATGCGCCACCTAATCATAAATTTTGTTGTTTGGTTTTTGTCCTTTGATAACCCATAAAGTTCACTCGCCAATTCTTTCAAATCTTGCTCACGTTGCTTTTTAAAGTTGTCATAATCTTTGCTTCTGTCAGATTTCATTATCTGAACCAATTCTGGTGAATTGATACAGAATGTTTCCCATCGGAGCACGCAATCAGTTAAATTGTCATCATCGGGCATCTCTTTTCTTAGTTTCAATCGTTGTTTGAAAGTTGTTTTTGAAAGCACACCCACAGCTGGCATCTTGCATTTATGATCGTATACCTTGTGATCAATGTACTCTGCAGGAAGGTGAGATGCAACTTTATGAAGATCCTCGATAGGTGGATTTTTGGATGAAACCTGTTCACAAAAATCAGCAACAAGTTTCGGTGTCAGATTCTCGGTCTTGTCCAATAATGACCAATTGGATTTGTCGTTGCGCCAAGATCCACTCCAGTCCCATTGTTTCGAGGTCAGCAGACCATTTTCCTTCCAAGCATTTTGAGGATTGTTAATCGCATGTCCTATGCTTGAGTCTGAACCTTTGTTTATTTTTCGGACAAAGCCCTTCGGGTTCAAAATTTGTTGAACAAGCTGGAACGCGTCAAATGCAATGTCTTGTCCACAGTCGTCGACTTTCTTCGTCAAAAACGCATGCACGGCTTTGTCAATCGACATGTTTGACTGCACCAGCTTCCATTGCTCGCACACGAACGTTTGATTCTTGGTATTTTTCCGAAGACTCGCCTGTGAAGAGGGCGGCATGCATGTGGCGTGGGATATATTGTGTAGGTAGCTCCCTGGATTTAACATTGATCACAAGAACCTCAGACTACCTTGCAAATTTGTTGTATTTAAAATAAAAATTTGTATAAAAGATGCAATAATCCAGCATCCAGCATGACGATAATGCCCTGTACCAAGTACGTGTTGATTATGTTGATCATGTTGATCATGTTGATCATGTTGATCAACAACACTTCTGCACAGCTCGCTGAACTCAACGATGACGAGATCACAGTTAAACTCGAATTGCTCGACATTGACTGGGATCTCAACTCCCAGGTTGGTTGTTGTGAGAAAGGCTCCACCAGGCTCGAGTGGACTTTCCATGACGTTTCAGCTGTTTTAGTAACGTTCATGCTCTGCATGTGTGCGCATTGCCTCTGCATGTATGTGGTGCATTGCCTCTTCAATATGTCGTGAATCAGATTGCCTAAGGCAAATCAGGCCATGAGGCACACCTGCGGCGAGCTTTTATTGACCGTGACGTTTTTTATTTTATAGTATTTTCCCAAAACTGAAAATAAATTTCAAAAACTACTTAAATGTGTCTGCCCACTTTCATCAGAACATTTACAATTCATTACAAACTAGCAATAACATGCACAAGGACCTCGGACTCTTGCATGGCTGTCAAGTCCATCTGTATTCCATTAGCTGCGTGCTCGGTCACTTCCAAAGGATCTGGCGAGTCAAACACGCTGGTGTGCTGCTCGACAGCTTCTTGAATGCTCTGCAGCACATCGCTCACGTACCTTGCTATGTTTGTCAGAAAAAAAACGTTCACGTCCATCGAAATATTTGGCACGGGGCAATCGTGCAAGAAATTGACTCTGAGATAAGCCACAGGCTCTGACCCTGTGATGTGTTCGCAATACAAGGGTACTTGGGAATTCTGACGCGGTGCACAGTGCTCAAACAAATTTTCCGAGGCTGCAGACATGCTCATCTTGTTGCTTACCATCGCGACCGGGACCAATGGGTGCTGAAGAACAAAATGCACGCTGTGCTCGGGATTCTTGGACGCTTGCGAGTTCACCAACGCGACCATCAGTCTCTGGAAGGACCGGTGCACTGCAAAGTTGGCCCACAGCAGCGCGGGATTGGACGCAGCCAGAACCAGGTTATCCTGCATTTGCTGCATCTGGGTCAGTGTTGTCAGGACACGAGTGCGGATGGGTGTGAGCTGCTGCGTCGGTGGATGCACGTGAAGTTGGAGCTCCAGATTGTTCACTAACTCGACAACTCTAGTTTGCATGCTCATTTGTATGTCGTTTTCAGCCGCCATTTCTGCGTCCTTGATGCGCTGCATCTTGCTTGCAAAGCATGAGCGGTGCTCTGCCGGAATGTTTTGAATGCCCATGCACTCTGTGAAACCACATCTGCACACTGGACAGCGCATGTCGGACACCAAGAAGTGCAACGCAAGCGCTACAGGGTGAAAGACATGGCCACACGCGAGCTCGGCACTGTTCACCTCTTGTGCTCCAAAAAAGCGTGGCAGATCCTCAAGGACCACCAAATGCGTGGGCTCGTGCATGATGCCGCACACAACTGTGTTGTCTTTTGCTGTGAACAGTTTGCATTGAAGCGCCTGCGCGCCGCTGTGCGTCGTCCAAGTCTCCGTGTTTGTTGAATCTGTCACGGAGGTCTGAAGCCTTGTTTTTTGTCCTTTGCAGGCGCGTTTTTGTCTCGATTGCCTCATAATGATCTCTGTCTTATATCGTACATTTCAGTGAGTAGCGAACGTGGCCAAATTTGAAATTGGTGGTTTATTCAAAACAATCAAAGTGTATGCTGTTGAGCAGAGATTATTTCATTGTAAAACCACTGGCCAAATTAATTTGGCCAGCGTAGTTCAACCGTTAAGTTGACTATTGTTTACTCTTGTAAACTAGATCTCAGTCTTAGACCTGGCTACCAACCCGATTCGACAGGGTCTCTAACCACAGCTGCTGCTGGAGCTCGTTTAGCTCTTTCTGCAGCCTCTCAACCCTAAGCTTCGTTTTGGTCAAGCAGCTCTTTTGAGTGCGGCATACTGAATAGAAGTGGTCAGCATCTTTATCCGCAATCATGCGGAGACGCTTAGCGTCGAGCCCCCCAAAGTAGCATATAAAGAACGCCAGGAGCAAGACCGTGAAGGCCATGTATGGATGTTTGTAGAGGAGAGCAAACGCAGTGAGGACGAGGACTTGCACTAACGTGTCAGAAAACAACATAATGTACTGCTGAAAGATTTCTCTTAAATACTCGGTTGTTTTTTTTTGATTTGAAATGAATCTAAAACTAGCAGTTTAATCGTTAAATTGATTGATTTTCGGCCAGTTTGACTGACCATGGACGATTGAACCACTGATCGTCGATCAGCGGCGCGTCGTCGAAGTTGGCGTTCAGCAGGACTTTGCGCAAGTCCTGCTGCCAAAACAAGCTCAAGCGGCACATCCATCGCCAGACTTTCTGGAAGAATGAAACGTGATCGGGAATACAGCCGTGGTGCAGGTGCACCATGTGCAGAATGGCGCTGTAGGTCAACTGTCCTGCCGCATCTGCAACACGATGAAAAAAGGCATCGTCCGGAGCATCCTCGGGCTGCACCCAATATTTTATCCTCCAAACAGCTGGGCTTGCATATAAAGATTCTCTTTCGTAGAGCTTGGGAATGTGCATTTTCCATTGGCGTTTGTCGAGACAAACATTGGCGTTTGTCGAGATCATGCCCACGGTGTGATAACGCAAATAATGAAAAGGTATGCTGTTGTTCATGAAATCCCAGTCGATGTGATAGTTGTGAAGCTGTTGTTTCATGAGCGTGTAGAAGTTAATTCCGTACTCTGTGAAAATTTCATCGAACATGGCAATCAAGGCAGGCCGGTGTTTCAATTCTGCAAATCAATTCGAAACACGAAAAAATGGACACCTGAAACGCAGCTGATCAAAATATTTGGCCAGTCAGCCACTGGCCAAATTAATTTGGCCAGTAGATGTATAGGACTTTATATATATAAGACGGTTTGTGCAGAAAGCCATGGTTCGCCCCAGGCGCAACGTCGGACCTCCCGACTGGCCGCAAAGGGCCGCAAAGGGCTATGCCGCAAAGGGCTCCTCCGCAAAGGGCCGCAAAGGGCTAAGCCGCAAAGGGCCGCAAAGGGCTAAGCCGCAAAGGGCCGCAAAGGGCTATGCCGCAAAAGGCTCCTCGTCCTGTATACGTGTGGCCAGACACCAAAGCCTTGGTGTATATAGAGGCTTCGGCCCTTCCTGACGAGAAGAGACAAGACCTTCATTGGAAACAGGGTCTGGCGTGGCATTGCAAATATCTGGTCTCGCCAAAAACGGCCATGTTGGATCAGCAAAAGTTCTAAGTATGCTGGTAGGTGTCGGTTGATGCATGGTGGGTATGGGCATGGTGCAGGAACGAGCGTCGGCCGTCTGCGGGTGTTTTCTAGCATCCAGGCCGCCATGTCACTAGGCCCAAAACGTTTAGATTCCAGTTACCATGCATGGGACTAGAATCTGTTCCGTCATATTTCAGTTTAAAATAAAAATGAAACTTGGCGACGGACCCTTAAGGCCAAATTAATTTGGCCAGCTGATCAAAATATTTGGCCAGTCAGTCACTGGCCAAATTAATTTGGCCAGCTGATCAAATATTTGGCCAGTCAGTCACTGGCCAAATTAATTTGGCCAGCTGATCAAAAAATATTTGGCCAGTCAGTCACTGGCCAAATTAATTTGGCCAGCTGATAAAAAATATTTGGCCAGTCAGTCACTGGCCAAATTAATTTGGCCAGCTGATCAAAAAAATTTGGCCAGTCAGTCACTGGCCAAATTAATTTGGCCAGCTGATCAAAAAATATTTGGCCAGTCAGCCACTGGCCAAATTAATTTGGCCAGCTGATCAAAAATATTTGGCCAGTCAGCCACTGGCCAAACTTATTTGCAACTGGCCAAAAACATTAACCCAAATATGGCATCCGCAAATTTTTTTAACCGCAAACCGCACATAAATTTGAATATTTGTACTGGACTGACATGAATCCACTCCACCACCCCTTCCCCCACAACATCCTGAGAAGAAGAAGAAGACTTTTTAAAAATAATAATATAAATAAAAATTTAAAATAAATATAAATTTTTTTGTGTGTGTGGGGG
>Ga0209551_1000103_pt1 | contig 26471 bp, 33 predicted proteins | sample LauGreSuBDMM15SD_2_FD_187568 | JGI IMG/M metagenome (GOLD analysis project Ga0209551, IMG submission 187568) | Freshwater lake microbial communities from Lake Michigan, USA - Su13.BD.MM15.SD (SPAdes) (version 3) | ecosystem: Environmental > Aquatic > Freshwater > Lake | place: Lake Michigan, USA... | reverse complement strand
CATCCGTAAATAGTTGCGGTCTTGTGTCATTGCTCAGTGTCCTTTCAATGTAATGATGATGGCTGTGATCGACAGCAACAGCACGGCAACAAAGCCGGCTGTTGCGATAATGTGGCCTATCACGCTGCTAACTCTGCCGTTATGATTTTCTCTGCGACGGCAACGCTGTAGCGGATATACTCTGGCTTCATAAGTTCGACACCCATGCGCTCTTGCATCGACAGCAACCACTCGCCGTAGATGTAGATGCCATTGTTATCGCCAGCAGCGACATCGCGCATATACCAGCTAAAGGTGTGCGCTAGTTCGGCAGCGTCAGTCTTGGATATTGTTGTGTCGTTAGTCATGGTTCTCACTCCAGTTGAAAATGGCCTGCGTGACGAGCTGCGCCACGCAGAGTAGGTTTAAATGCGAAGGGCTGTGCCGTAATCGAAATCGGCTGGTATTTCGATGCGCTCAGGATGTCCGCCCTCTGGCTTATAGCTGTAAGCGCCAGCGTCATACTGCTTCATCAGACGTTCTGGCGACATGGGGTAAGATGCTGGCAATGTGCCGTCGCGCTTAATCCAAGCCGACAGCATCCGGTCAGCGTCGTTGAAATAGACCCAGCCGTCTGCGCGCTGCGCCCAAAAGATGCGCTGCCCTTCGGCAGTATATTGGCGGCCAGTGTTGAAGCCGCCGGTGGCGATGATGTCGGTGTCGGTGTTAGTCATGGTTGGTTGCTCCTGTTGGTTGATTAGTAGCTGATTGCTGCGCGGTCAGCGCGGGCTTGTGCGATATAGCCAGTGAACAGCGCGGCCTGTTCGCGCAGGTGCGCGGCCATGCCGTTGTCGGTGCAAGCCTTGATGCTGGCATCGTATTGTGCGCGTGTTGCGGTCAGCGCGTCTATCTGCGCGTCAAAGGCTTTGATTGCGGGGTTGCGGTTAGTCATTGGTTGGTTGCTCCTGTGCTTGTATTGAGTCTCAAGTTTATCAAGTTTGAGGGTATTTAAAAGACACTATTTTGCATCGCCATGTCGATTTTCTGATTTGCAGCAAATTATGTTGCATTTCTGCACTACCCTCTAAAACCGATTTTAAGCCTCATACAGCACGATTTGGGTTTGAGGGTAGGTCAGTATGGAAAGTGGTCGAGTCTGAAAAGGTTCTGGTTCTGTTCTGTTTCTGTTCCATTGCTGCAAATGACGTCCAAATGACCACCAAATGACGTCCCAAATGACAACCGGTTAGAGCGTAAATAAATCTGTGGATAACTTACACAAAATGGACGTCATCGGACGTCATTAGGGACGTCATTATTCAACAGCAAATGACGTCCGAATTACTGGCAGAAATGCGCGGTTTGTAATCCTTAATTGTCATATTGCCATTATATTTGTTTAAAGTCAGGTTTTAAAAAATGGGTATATATAGGATGCTGAAACGTGCTTTTACGAGCGGTTGCCGTTTGCAAAAAAATGACGTCTGTTAGTCGACTAATACAGTTTGAGGGCAAGCCCTAATGACCCGCGCTTTACGTAGACGTAAAGTGTTTACGGGTGACTTGTAAACGCATGGCAATATGACGTCCTAATAAAATGTTGCAGTGCAACATGGCCAAATGGCAATGGGCCAACGCAGCTAGCTAGCAATGTGTTATTGCGAACCGCTCGCACTAGCCACAAGCAAAGGCCATTTCTAATCCCAGCGCGCTAAACGCAGCGTGCAAACTACGCGCGCCAACGCAGCGCAGCAAAGCCAGCGCAATCCGCGCTAGCTATGCTGCAATCCGTTTCTGGCAATTTGCCAGAGGGGGGTGGGTAGGGCCGTGGCCGCGGTGCGCGCGCGCGGGAGGGATCGCAAACAATTTTTATTTTTTTATTATTTGTAGATGCAAAAAAGCCACCCGCATCAAAGCCTGTTGCGTATCTGCATCCTTTGGATTATTGTACGACCAATGACTTTCTACTCACTGCCATTTACACCAGAGCGGGTGCAAGCCACCGAGTCGCGGCTGGAGTCTATCTATGAAGCTGCGCGCTACGGGCTAAAGGGTGACAGCCTCGCTATGGCCGCTGGCATGACACCGCGGCAGTTCCGCGTGTTAGCCGACGCTGACCCACTGGTCGAGATGGCTGAGATCAAGGGCAGGGCTGATGGCGAGATGACTGCGGCCAAGACCATGTACGAAGCAGCACGCGATGGCGACGCTAAGGCAGCACTCGACATACTGAAGCACAACCACGGCTGGGTAGCCAAGCAGCAGATCGACGTAAACATCGACCAACAGATAAGTATCACAGGCGCGCTGGAAAAAGCACAGACGCGCGTCATCGAAGGGCTGTACACAGAACTGCCCCGACTAGAGGACAACACATACCATGCAAGCACCGATATATTCAGCCCAAGACGAGATGGAGTTGATGGCAAGGTTGTGGTCGCCGACGCTGAAGGATGACCCACTAGCGTTCGTACTGTACACATTCCCGTGGGGGCAGGCTGGCACGCCGCTGGAACACTTCCCCGGCCCGCGTAAATGGCAACGTCAGATACTAGCTGACCTGCGTGACCACATCAAAGCAAACAACGGTAAGGTTGACTTTGACACCGCGCGCATGGCGACAGCGTCAGGACGCGGTATCGGCAAGTCAGCCTTAGTGTCATGGCTAACGATATGGATGCTATCCAGCAGGATCGGATCGACCACCATCGTGTCGGCAAACTCCGAGGCGCAGTTGCGGTCAGTCACATGGGCAGAAATTACTAAGTGGCTGGCGATGTCGCTCAACAGTCACTGGTTTGAGATAGCTGCCACACGCATCATGCCAGCCAAGTGGCTGACGGAACTGGTCGAGCGTGACCTTAAGAAAGGTACGCGCTACTGGTCAGTCGAAGGCCGGCTGTGGTCCGAAGAGAACCCAGACGCCTACGCTGGTGTCCACAACTTCGACGGTGTGATGCTCATATTCGACGAAGCCAGCGGTATACCCGACAGCATCTGGTCGGTGAGTGACGGGTTCTTCACAGAGAATACGCCGCATCGGTTCCATTTGGCGTTTTCCAACCCGCGGCGCAACACAGGCTATTTTTACGAAACGTTCCACAGCAAGCGGGCGTTCTGGTCAACACGCGTCATCGACGCACGCGATGTAGAGGGTACAGATAAAAACCTGTACCAGCGCATTATAGATGAGTACGGGCCAGACAGCTACCAAGCCAGTGTCGAAGTGTACGGCGCGTTCCCGTCAGAAGGCGACGATCAGTTCATCGGCAGCAATCTGGTCGATGATGCCATGAAGCGGCCAGCAGCCAAGGACAGCAGCGCGCCCATCGTCATAGGTGTAGACCCGGCACGGTTCGGGGCTGACGCTACGGTCATCGCCATACGGCAGGGCCGTGACATCCTAGAGTTGCGGAGACACCGCGGCGCGGACACGATGGAAGTGGCAGGATACGTCATCGACGCCATAGAGCAGTTCCAGCCGGCGCTGGTCTGCATCGACGAAGGCGGGCTAGGCGCAGGCGTCGTGGATAGGCTGAAGGAGCAGCGGTACAAAATACGCGGCGTGAACTTTGGCAACAAGGCTAAAAACCAGACGATGTGGGGCAACAAGCGCGCAGAGATGTGGGGTGCCATGCGTGACTGGCTCAGGACGGGCCACATCCCGACAGACAGGTTCCTGAAGACAGACCTCATCAGCCCCAAGACTAAGCCTGACAGCAGGGGTACGCTGTTCCTAGAAAGCAAGAAAGATATGAAGTCACGCGGGCTGGCCTCGCCAGACGCAGCGGACGCCATAGCGGTCACGTTCGCATTTCCTGTAGCATCTACTGATCCGCGTCTGACACGCGTTGACAAGCATCGCACAAGAGGCTATTCTCCCGCAGGAATTTCTACATCATGGATGGGGTCTTGACCATGGCAGCCAAAAAGGGTCTGTACGCTAACATCAACGCCAAGCGCGAACGCATCGCTGCCGGTTCAGGCGAGAAAATGCGTAAGGTAGGCGCCAAGGGCGCCCCTACAGCTAAAGATTTCAAAGAAAGCGCCAAGACGGCCAAGCCAACTAAGAAGGGTAAGTAAATGCCAGCCAACAAATATACGCGCAGCCTGTACAAAACCGGTACTGTAGCATCTGAGAAAGCTGCGATTGCTAACCGCGACCCAGCCCGCAAGGCAGCCGCTGAAAAGATTACGAAGCGCGAAGGCACGACAAGCCCCGCCGGCGCTCGCTCAGCACTATTGCGAATGGCACCACCAAGCAAGCCAGCTAAAACGCCAACAGTTAAAATGCCTGCTAAACCGTTAACAGCCAAACCGACTAAGAAAGGTAAGTAACATGAAATACCCTCCCGGATATAGAGGCCCTACATTACCTTCAGCGCCAGTGCGCGGTGGAGTAAGAAGAGGTGCAGACATTGGCCCCCGCATCAAAACAGGCTTGGGAGTTACTAGTGGCCCTAAGCCAAGCTCTGTCCCTCGCATCAAAACAGGCTTGGGAGCTATTAGTGGCCCTAAGCCAAGCCCTATCCCTCGTGTCAAAACAGGCTTGGGAGCTATTGGTGGCCCTAAGCCAAGCTCTGTCCCTCGCATCAAAACAGGCTTGGGAGCTATTGGTGGCCCTAAGCCAAGTGTCCGCGGCCCGCAAATTATCCGCACTACTACAAACATGAAGTCATCGCCAATGGGTAAAAAGCGTTAATCATGCCTCTTAGTAAGTCACCCAGCAAAGCTGCGTTCCGCAAGAACATCAAAGCGGAAGTAAATGCGGGTAAACCTGTGAAACAAGCCGTCGCCATCGCATATAGCGTGAAGCGCGCCGCCAGCAAAGGCAAGAAATAATTTATGGCCGACCCCACAGGCATTGAAGCGGCAGGCAAAGTCGCCAACGTAGGATCGAACGCGCCTAAGACAACGCGCGACGATCACGATAAGATGGCTACTATGCGTAGCCGTCTTACGATGACGCAGGCTGCGTATTCAGATAGCCGTGAGGACGAACTAGACGATCTACGCTTTATGGCTGGCAGCCCTGACAACCAGTGGCAGTGGCCGGCTGACGTGTTGTCAACACGCGGCAGCGTGCAAGGACAGGCTATCAACGCACGTCCATGCCTGACAATCAACAAGCTGCCACAGCACGTCCGTCAGGTAACAAACGAGCAGCGACAGAACCGGCCAAACGGTAAAGTAATACCCGCGGATGACAACGCTGACGTACAGGTAGCCGAGATATTTAACGGTGTGGTGCGCCACATTGAGTATATGTCAGATGCCGACGTTGCGTATGACACAGCCTGCGACAACCAAGTCACTTACGGCGAAGGTTACATCCGTCTGCTGACTGAGTATTGCAACGACGATACGTTTGACCAAGACATCAAGATTGGCCGCGTCCGTAACTCATTTAGTGTTTACATGGACCCCACTATCCAAGACCCATGCGGCTCAGATGCCGAATACTGCTTTATCACTGAAGATATACTAAAGTCAGAATATGAGCGTTTGTTTCCTGACGCATCGCCAATTAGCACATTATATAGCCAAGGCGTCGGTGATCAGGGCATTTCGTCGTGGCTACAAGAAGATACAATCCGCATCGCGGAGTATTTTTACAACGTCTACGACTCCGAAACGCTGCATCTGTACCCAAATAACCAGACTGCCAAGGCTAACTCGCCGGAAGACAAAGAACTTAAAAACATGTACGGCAAACCGCTTCGCACACGCAAAGTGGACCGAAAAAAAGTCATGTGGATGAAGACCAATGGCTATGACATTCTTGACGAGCGCGAATGGTCAGGCAAATATATTCCTGTCGTGCGCGTAATCGGCAACGAATGGGAAGTTGACGGACAGATATACATCTCTGGTCTTGTGCGTAACGCCAAAGACGCCCAGCGTATGTACAACTACTGGACCAGCCAAGAGGCAGAAATGCTTGCATTGGCGCCTAAAGCGCCATTTATCGGTTATGGCGGCCAATTTGAAGGCTACGAAAACCAGTGGAAGACTGCCAACACGACCAACTGGCCGTATTTGGAAGTCAACCCAGACGTTACAGACGGCGCTGGAGGCGTTCTCCCGCTGCCTATGCGCGCACAGCCACCGCTGCCCCAAACAGGTCTGATACAGGCTAAAATGGGCGCTGGAGAGGACATCAAGGCCACAACCGGCCAGTACGATGCGTCGTTGGGCGAGCAAGGCAACGAACGGTCTGCAAAAGCTATCGTCGCACGCGAAAAGCAGGGCGATGTCGGCACGTATCACTACGTTGACAACCTTGCGCGGGCAATTCGCTACATCACGCGCCAAATCGTCGATATGATCCCTAAAATCTACGACACGCAACGCATCGCACGCATCATTGGTGCTGATGGCGAAGTTAGCATGGTCAAAATGGACCCGTCGCAGGAAGAAGCTGTTACGGAAGTGCGTGACGAAACCGGCGCGTTGATTGAAAAGATTTACAACCCCGGCATTGGTACATATGACGTTATGGTCACTACTGGCCCCGGCTACATGACCAAGCGTCAAGAAGCACTCGACGCCATGAGCCAGATTTTGCAGTCTAACCCAGAACTTTGGTCTGTTGCCGGTGATTTGTTTGTCAAGAACATGGATTGGCCCGGCGCGCAGGAAATGGCGGAACGGTTTAAGAAAATCCTTGATCCCAAGGTACTGGCTACCGACGAAGAGTCGCCTGAAATGGCTGCTGCACAAGAGCAAATGGAAGTTATGGCGCAAGAACTGAACCGCATGGTCGATATTATTGAAGGCGTGCAGGCAGACGTTGCGAAGCGTGAAGTAGACATCAAGGAATACAAGGCACAGGTAGACGCCTACGATGCAGAAACAAAACGCATCAGCGCCATGCAAGCGGGGATGACAGAAGAGCAAATTCAGGATATTGTCATGGGGACGATTGCAGGCGCATTGGATACAGGTGATTTGATTAGCGGATCACCAGAAATGCGTGAGCAACCTCAAATGATTGAAGAAATGCGTGAGCAACCTGAAATGACCGAAGAAATGCCTCCGCAGCAACCAATGCAAGATACGGGCGGTATGCCTGAGATGCCACCTGAAGGAATGATGTAATGACCGTAAGCCTTAAACATACCTTTCAGTCTGCTAAAGTTGATAGCGCCGACGCAACGATTGTCCAGCCATCCAACTGGAACCAAGAACACGTATTGACAGCGGCTGCGGGTAAAGTTCTTGGCCGAGATACGTCAGGCGCAGGCGCGGTGCAAGAGTTGCCTATTTCCGTTACGTCTGCGGGCGATGTTACTATACCTAACAACTTTGCCGTCACAGGCACTACGACGCTTACCACCGCACTTGGTGTTGCGTCGGGCGGCACCGGCGTAGCCACACTTACAGCTAACAACGTCCTGATCGGGAATGGTACGTCTGCTGTTTCGACTGTTGCGCCCGGCGCATCAGGTAACGTACTTGTCAGCAACGGTACATCGTGGGCGTCTTCAGCGGCAGCAGTGGCCTACCCGCAAAACATCCAATCAGCAAACTACACGCTGGTTATTAGTGACGCAGGCAAGCAGATATTTCACCCTGTGGCCGACACCACTCCACGCAAATACACTATCCCATCAAACGCCAGCGTCGCGTTTCCTATCGGCACGGTAGTATTGTTTACAGTAGAAAACAGCGGTACGTTTGTAACCGTAGCAATAAACAGTGATACACTTGTTTTTGGTGCGGGAACAACAGGGACGCTTGCAGTCGCCGCAAATAACACGCTCATGTGCATTAAAGTTACCGCAACCAAATGGATGGCAAACTATTTATACCAAACAGGCAGCGCGGCGGCGTCTGACTCTATTGCCGTAGCGCACAACACAACACCCTTTGTTTCTGCCTACCCGTTTAACGTCAGTACTGGTTTTGGTATTAAATATACCGACCCAGCTACACTGCCTACTGGCACCAGCTACGGCGTAGCCTTTAGTCTTGCTGGCGATGCTATTGCCGTAGCGCACGACACAACTCCTTTCGTCACTGCTTATCCTTGGAGCGGTTTAAGTTTTGGCACTAAATATACCAACCCAGCTACACTGCCTACTGGCCTTGGCTTTGAGGTAGCTTTTAGTGCTGCTAGTGACGCCATCGCTGTAGCGCACGACGTATCACCACGCATTTCTGCTTACCCTTTTAACGCCAGCACTGGCTTTGGTACCAAGTATACCAACCCAGCTACGGTGCCTACAGGCGCTGGCACTGGCGTAGCTTTCAGCCCCGCAGGGAATGCTATCGCCGTAGCGCACGACACATCACCCTTTGTCTCTGCCTACCCGTTTAACGTTAGCACTGGCTTTGGCACTAAATATACCAACCCAGCTACGCTGCCTACGGGCCAAGGCACAAATGTAGCTTTTAGTCCTGCGAGCGACGCCATAGCTGTATCGCACCTCGTATCACCTTTTGTTTCTGTATACCCGTGGAGTGTTGGTTCTGGCTTTGGTACTAAATACGCTAACCCAGCTACGCTGCCTGCTGGCATTTGCAACGGCGTAGCGTTCAGTCCTGCTGGCAATGTCATCGCCGTAGCGCACAACACAACACCTTTTATTTCTGCATACCCGTGGAGCGGTTCAAGTTTTGGCACTAAATACACTAACCCAGCTACACTGCCTGCTAGCGACGCCAACAACATAGCGTTCAGCCGCGGTGGTGATGCCATTGCCGTAGCGCACAACTTAACACCTTTTGTCACCGCATACCCGTGGAGTGTTGGTTCTGGCTTTGGCACTAAATATACCAACCCAGCTACACTGCCTGCTGGCACTGGCAACGGCATAGCGTTTGGCATTTTTTAAACAGGACATTATATGATCTACACACAACTCAGCGATGAATACAAATACGACACACTCGCGGATGCGATGTATGCGCGTGAGGTTGAGTATTTTCATTACGACTTTGACCGTAAGAACTTTGAGCATCTGCTGGCAAACGCTACAGACAACGAGTTTGCGGCCAGCGTAGCAGAAAGACTTAACGACACCTGCAAGCAAATGGGCAATGTGGGCGCCATCATGACGGCGCTGAAAGCACAGATTGAAGACGAACAAGCATATGCAGACGCCGTCGTGCGTGTAACCGCCAAGCGGGAAGCAAAGGAAGCAGAATAATGTGGTATGTCCAAGCCCAAGGCGACACCTTCATACGCCACATCTTTGATGTCGAGCCGACGCAGTGGGACGCGGATAACTATTGCTATGCCCGCCGTTTGACTGACGAGCAAGTAACGCACTTTGGTGTTCACAAGAAGCAGATCGTCACGCCGCCATATCACGATGCAGCCACACAGAGCCTTGAAGAAGGCCCAGCGTTGCTAATCGACGGCGTTTGGACACAGAACTACATTGTGACGGACCTTAGCGCAGATGAGTCAGCCGCAAAGGTCGGCGCGCAATGGAATGTCATTCGCGCTGAACGTAACAAGCTGCTGGTTGCTTCGGATTGGACGCAACTACCTGACGCGCCTGTAGACGCTGCTGCGTGGGCTACATACCGTCAAGCCTTACGCGACGTAACGACCCAAGCTAACCCGTTTGCTATCGTCTGGCCCGAAAGTCCATCATCATGAAATGCGCTGACTTTGTAGGCACACTGTTTCTTGCGCGCGATGTAGCCCATTCGACGCACCTGAACACGCGCAGCTTTGCCAAGCACTCTGCTTTGAACACTTTCTATGATGAAGTGATTGACTTGGCTGACAAATTTGCTGAGGCTTACCAAGGCAAATATGGCCTAATCGGCCCTATTTCGCTTATGTCAGCTAAGAAGACAAACAATATTGTTGCGTTTCTTGAAGGTCAGGTAGACGAACTGATGGAAATGCGGTATAAAGTCGTTGATAAAGATTGCACCCCTTTGCAAAACATTATCGACGAGATTTTTGGGTTGTATTATTCAACCTTGTACAAATTGAAATTTTTGGCTTAGGATAATACATATGGCTGCTACTTTTGTATCTTTGAGTGCTACCGCACAAGTCAAGGTTGGTCTTGGTAAACTGAAGGGTATTTTTGTATCTTCAGGTACCGTTCCAACTGTCGCTGTTTACGACAGCGCAACGGCGTCTACCGCCGATCCAATTATCTTAAACACTTTTACGTCAGCTACCCCCGGTAACTATGTGTTCACCGGCGACGATGGCGGCGTAGGTTTTAGCAAGGGTTTGTATGTCGTTCTTGGCGGCACAACACCCAAGGCAAGCATTTTTTACGAGTAAACCTTACTCAGAAAACCGTACTGATGCGGCACATCAGGAACTCCATAGGAGTTAAACATGGACGAAACAGTCCCCAACGTAGCGGATGCCTCCGCGCCAGAACTCGAAGCCACGGCAGCAATCGAGCCTGTAGAAAACACGACGCCGGAAACGCCTGCTGAACAGGAAGCAAATAAGTCCTTCACACAAGAAGAACTTGACGCAATTGTTGGCAAGCGCCTCGCAAGAGAACAGCGCAAATGGGAGCGCGAACAGGCTCAAAGAGCAGAGGAAGTCCAAGCCCGCCAGCAAGCAGGCTATGATATTACCCCTGATCAATTTGAGACATATGAAGATTACGCAGAGGTTTTGGCCGAACGTAAAGCTGAAGAATTGCTGGCACGGCGAGATACTGCCCGTCAGCAAGCTGAAATGCAGGATGCCTACCATGATCTAGAAGAGGCAGCGCGGGACAGGTATGATGACTTTGAACAAGTCGCATACAATCCCAACCTTCCTATTACGGATTTCATGGCGCAAAGCATCCAAGCGTCAGACGCAGGCCCAGACGTTCTATATTATCTCGGCTCTAATCCGAAAGAAGCTGATCGTATTGCCCGTCTAGCGCCAATTTTGCAGGCAAAAGAAATTGGAAAACTTGAGGCTTCATTGTCCTCAAATCCGCCGGTTAAAAGAACTTCAAACGCCCCGGCTCCGATTGCGCCTGTCACAGCACGTTCTACTGGGTCAAACCAGTTTGACACAACTGATCCTCGTTCGACTAAGTCAATGACTACGTCGGAATGGATCGAAGCAGAACGTATGCGGCAGATCAAGAAGTACGAGGCACAACGCAACAGATAATTTGGGATTATTACCATGTCTAACTCGATTTTAACAATTGATATGATCACGCGGAAGGCTCTAGAAATTCTAGAGAATAACCTCGTGCTTACTCGTAACGTAAACCGCCAGTACGACGATAGCTTTGCTGTCGAAGGTGCTAAAATTGGCTCAACCCTGCGTATCCGTCTTCCAGACCGTGCGCTTGTAACTGACGGCGCAGCCCTTCAGGTACAGGATGACAACGAGCAGTTCACAACTCTTGCTGTTTCCACCCAGAAGCACATCGGCGTCAACTTCACGACTGCTGAATTGACGATGCAGCTTGACGATTTCGCAGACCGCGTTCTCAAGCCACGTATCTCGCAGCTTGCTGCCAGCATCGACGCTGACGTTGCTAACTCGTTCTTGACCATTGGTAACACTGTTGGCACGCCCGGCACTACGCCAGCTACTTCGGCTGTTCTTCTTGCTGCACAGCAGAAGCTCAACGAAAATGCTGCTGTAATGTCGCCACGCTATGCAACTGTTAACCCAGCCGCTAACGCTGGTTTGGTTGAAGGTCTGAAGGGTCTATTCAACCCAACCGACACGATCAGCAAGCAGTTCAAGAACGGCATGATGGGTACAGGCGTACTTGGCTACGACGAAATCAATATGTCGCAGTCAATCAAGCAGTTTACCGTTGGTTCGCGTACTGCAACCGGCGGCACGACTTCGTCGGCTGTTACTACTGAAGGTGCAACCACCATCGCCATCACTGGCGCTGGCGCATCGACAACCGTTAAGGCTGGCGACGTGTTTACTGTAAACGCTTGCTTCTCTGTTAACCCACAGACGCGTGAAAGCACTGGTTCGTTGTTCCAGTTCGTTGTTTTGGCTGATGTCACGCTCAACGCTTCTGGCGCAGGCAACCTCACTGTTGCACCGATCTACTCGGCTACGCAGGCACTTGCTACTGTCAACTCACTGCCGGCTACCAGCCAAGCAGTCATCTTTGTTGGTACGGCTTCAACGGCATATCCGCAGAACCTTGTATACCACAAGGACGCTATCACCTTCGCAACCGCCGATCTTCTGCTCCCACAGGGTGTAGATATGGCTTCGCGTCAGGTGCATAACGGCATCAGCTTGCGCGTTGTTCGTCAGTACGACATCAACAACGACCGTATGCCTTGCCGTATTGACGTTCTGTACGGTTACAGCACAATCCGTCCACAGATGGCTGTTCGGATGTGGGGTTAATTTAATACCGGCCCTCGGTTCGCCGGGGGCCAACTATCTTAAAGGATTTTTAATATGCCTACTTTACCTAATGGCGCTGGCGGCTATCAACTCGGTGACGGCAACCTCACCGAAGTTAACCTGACCACGTCCCCTGTTGCTACTGCATACACCGTAGCAGCTACCCTAACTGCTGCCGATTTGGGCGGTGGTCTGGTTGTCTACACTTCTGCAAGTGCAGCCGACCTTACACTCCCTACGGTTGCTATTGTTAATGCAACCATCAGCAGCGCAAAGACAAACTCAGCATTTGATATTGCTTTGGTTGCTACCAGCACTGGCGTTCCTACTATCGTAGTAGGCACCGGCTGGACCTTGGTTGGTTCAGGCGCAGGCGTTGCTTCTAAGAGCGTACTGTTCCGCGCTGTCAAGACAAGCGACACTACGTACAATCTGTACCGCATCGCTGGCTAATAAGTTTGCCCCGGCTTTATGCCGGGGCATCCTTTTCAGGAGAAAACTAATGGCTAACAACAAATCTATTGGTGTTGCTTTCCTCGACCAAGATATTATTGGCGCACAATTTATCTTGGCTGATGAGCAAATCGGTTACACCGCCGCTGGTCAAGGCACCGTTACGCAGGCTACCAGCAAGTCTACTGGCGTTACACTGAACAAGCCAGCAGGCGTTATTACGATGAACAACGCGTCTTTGGCTACTGCCACTAACGCTACGTTCACGCTGACTAACAGCTTCATTTCTGCAAATGACACTGTTATTCTGACTATCGCTGGTGGTCAAGCAACCGCTGGATCGTACAACGTGTTTGCTAACTCGCTGGCTGCTGGCTCTGTCAGCATCAGCCTACGCAACATTTCTGGCGGTTCGCTATCAGAAGCAGTAGTGATTAACTTTGCTATCATTCACTGTTCGTAAATAATTTGGACGGCTTTCGGGCCGTCCATTTTTAAAAATTTTATGGGGATTTTGGCATGGCTACGGCTGGTGAAACAATCAACGGTTCGCTTAGACTTCTAGGTGTTCTGGCAGAAGGCGAAACTCCATCGGCTGAAACGTCGCAGGACGCACTGCGCGCCATGAACCAGATGATTGATAGCTGGAACACTGAGCGCCTCGCTGTCTTCTCGACACAAGACCAAGTCTTCACATGGCCTTCTGGCGTACTTAGCCGCACGCTTGGGCCAACCGGCGACTTTGTTGGCAACCGTCCTATCTTGCTGGATGACGCTACATATTTCAAAGACCCTAGCAGTGGCGTTAGCTACGGCATTAAAATGATTAACCAGCAGCAGTATGATGGCATCGCGGTCAAGACCGTGTCCTCTACGTTCCCGCAAGTTATCTTTACCAACATGACGTATCCTGACATTGAAATGTTTATCTACCCGCGCCCCACGCGCGACTTAGAATGGCATTTCATTTCGGTTGAAGAACTGACACAGCCAGCAACGCTTGACACAGTCCTTTCGTTCCCGCCCGGTTATCTGCGTGCGTTCCGCTATAACCTAGCGTGCGAACTAGCACCTGAGTTTGGCGAAGAACCGTCGCCACAAGTTCAGCGCATAGCTATGTATTCCAAGCGCAACCTGAAGCGCATCAACAATCCTGATGACATCATGTCGATGCCATACAGCCTTATTGCATCGCGCCAGCGGTATAACATTTTTGCAGGAAACTACTAATGAAGACGCCCATACTGGGCAGCGCGTATGTGGCCCGTTCAATAAACGCTGCCAACGCGCGCATGATAAACTTGTTCCCAGAAGTGGTGCCAGAAGGCGGCATAGAGCCTGCGTTTATCCAGCGTTGCCCCGGCTTGCAGTTTCAGCAAACTATTGGCGATGGCCCGATCCGCGGGCTGTGGGCGCACCAAACGCAAGGCACTGATTTCTACGTTGTATCAGGGTTTGAAGTCTACAAACTGTCCAGCCTGACCGGAACACCTGTTAAACTGGGCGACGTAACTGGCACCGGCCCTGTATCTATTGCTGACAACGGTTTGCAGATTTTCTTTGCCTGCAATCCTGACGCATACATTTACACTGAGTCAACCAACACGTTTACGCAAATCACCGACCCTGACTTTCCGGGCGCGGCTACTGTTGCGTACTTAGATGGCTATTTTGTGTTTAACGAACCAGATAGTCAGCGAATTTGGGTAACGCAAATTTACGACGGTTTTGAAGTTGACCCGTTGGAGTTTGCCAGCGCCGAAGGTAGCCCTGACGGCGTTGTGGGCCTGTTGGTAGATCACCGCGAATGTTGGGTGTTTGGCACCGACTCGACAGAAGTGTGGTACAACTCTGGTGGTATAGATTTCCCGCTGTCACCAATCCAAGGTGCGTTCAACGAAATCGGTTGCGCGGCACCAGCGTCTATCGCTAAAATGGACAACACTGTGTTCTGGTTGGGCGCTGACGCGCGCGGCCAAGGCATCATTTATCGTGCGTCTGGCTATAGCGCGCAGCGCATATCAACGCACGCAATTGAATGGCAAATCCAAAACTACCTAACCATGAGCGACGCTATAGGCTACACCTACCAGCAGGACGGCCATGCGTTCTACGTCCTGTCGTTTCCTTCCGCAGATGAAACGTGGGTGTATGACGCCGCCACTGGCGCATGGCACCAGCGGTCGTCTTACTCTGCCATTGCGCCGGGTGAAGGTGCGTTTTACGGCGAAGCGTTTTATGACGGCGCATTCTACATAGCGTTGCCGCTTACACCTTCTGGCGTTAGCGGTGCATTCTCACGCCATCGCAGCAACTGCCAGTGTAACTTTCAAGGCAATATCATCGTAGGTGACTACGCTAACGGCAACATCTACACGTTTGAACTAAATGTTTTTGAAGACAACAATATAGCGCAGCGTTGGTTGCGGTCGTGGCGCGCGCTGCCGACAGGCCAAAACAATCTCACACGTACAGCAAACCATAGCTTGCAGCTTGAGTGCGAGACAGGCGTTGGCTTGAACGACGGCCAAGGCGACGATCCGCAGGCCATGCTCCGCTGGTCCGACGATGGCGGCCATACATGGTCCAACGAACATTGGGCGTCTATGGGTCCAATCGGCGCAACAGGCACCCGCGTCATATGGCGCCGGCTTGGCATGACGCTAAAGCTGCGCGACCGCGTCTACGAAGTGTCTGGCAGTGATCCTGTCCGTATTTACTTGACCGGCGCTGAATTGCAACTGAGCGGCACAAATGCCTAACACTCAACTCACCCGTATTCCCGCGTCGCGTGTGCCGGTTATTAATGTATCAAGCGGCATAATGACGCGCGAGTGGTATAGGTATCTGTTTAACCTTTTTACTATAACTGGCGGTGGTCAAGCTAACTCGGCAGCAAGTTCGTCTATGGGGCAAGACTTGGCCCCGCTGTACACGCCGCAGCTTGAAGATAAACGCCACGGCGTGTTCTTTGACACGACCACGCAAACCGCCGCAGTTGTCAATACAGCATATCCAATTACGTTTAACACCACAGACATAACTGATGGCGTTTACATTGGCACACCTACATCGCGCATTTATGTAGACCGCATAGGCACTTACAACTTTCAGTTTTCCGCGCAGCTTAACAAATCATCTGCCAGCGCCGATCACGTTTACATATGGTATAGTGTCAATGGTGTTAATGCGGCAAACTCTGCTGGAAAAGTAACTTTAGCCGGAAGCGACGCAGCAGTTGTCGCCGCATGGAATTATGTGGTAGATTTAAACGCAGGCGATTATTTTGAACTGGTTTTTTCTACTGATGATACAGCTTGTCAAATTATTGCAGTGGGCGCTGCTGCCCCTGTCCCCGCAATTCCGTCCATTATCCTGACGGTTACTGATAACTTTAATTGAGGCTTAGCTATGACTGTTCTTGCTCAACAACCTAAAGCACAATTCTTCGATGCTAACGGTACTCCGTTGGTCGGCGGCAAGGTCTATACCTATGCAGCCGGTACATCAACGCCGTTGCAGACATACACTGATGCGTCGGGGGCTACACCCAACACCAATCCAGTTATTCTGGACTCCCGCGGCGAATGTAACCTGTGGTTCTCTACTGCGTCCAGCTACAAAGTAGTCTTGGAAACTTCTACCAACGTGTTGCAATGGACCGTTGACAACATTGCGACCTACGGCACCGTTGCCAGCCAGAACTCCAACAACGTGGCTATCACCGGCGGTACGATCAGCGGCGTTACAATTACAACATCCACCATCACTGGCGACATATCGGGTAACGCTGGCACTGTGACAAACGGCGTCTATCTGACAGCCACCCAAACGTTGACAAACAAGACCATCACAGGTTTGGCTTCGGCGTCAACCGTCAATGACAGCCTCGGTACAGGGTTTACTATTGGCTACCGCAGCATCCCGCAAAGCCTCAACACTACTGCTGCCGCTTCCGACATCGGAAAGCATCTGTTTGTTTCCGCTACCACCACAGTCCCGTCGGGCGTGTTTGTGGCCGGTAACGAGTTTCTTGTTGTCAACAGCAGCGCCAGCACCGTGACGCTCTCACAGGGCGCTGGAACGACGCTACGGCTTGGCGGCACTGCAACCACAGGCAGCCGCACCATTGCTGCCTACGGCGTCGCTAACGTGCTGTGCGTCGGCACTGAAACTTTCTACGTCACCGGCAACGTAACCTGATAGGATAGGCTCATGCCAATTATTGCAGCAAACATCATTCCCGCTAAGAATATGGAAAACGCCCAGACCACGCAGTATGTGGCGGCTGGCGTCACGACTATCATTGACAAGTTCACAGCTACCAACTTCAGCAGCGGCATGGTCGATGTAAGCGTCAACTTGGCAGCGGTTAGCGAAGCCACGGGTAACAGCAACCTGATCGTCAAGACGCGGACGCTGCAACCCGGCGAGACTTACACCTTTCCAGAAATCGTAGGTCACATCCTGCCATCCGACGGGTTTGTCTCTACGCTTGCGTCCGCGGCAGCGGCAGTCAACTTGCGGGCGTCTGGGCGCGAGATTAGCTAATGCAGAATTTCCTACGCATTGCTGAAGGGCTAAATACATCTTCTGTCTTACGGGAGTTAGTCACGCAGCCAGAGTTGTGGGACCAGAATACACTTCGCACCAGCCATCCTGATACCGCCCATGCAGACGTCAGCGACATTTGGCTGTGGTTTAACGCAATCCCTGACACGCCTGATGCGGTTGTTAATGACATCCAGACGGTTGAGTATCCTGCGTGGATGCGGCTACCGTCGCTGCGCCGCATGGTGCTAGACCTGATCCACCGCGTCAACGGCGTTCAGCTTGGCCGCTGCATCATTACCAAGCTGCCGCCGGGCGGTGAGATTACACCCCACGTTGACGGCGGCGCTCCAGCAGAGTTTTACATCCGCTACCAGATTGCACTTCAGTCTTTGCCCGGCGCGCTGTTTCACAGCGGCGACGAAACAGTTAACTTTCGCGGCGGCGAAATATGGTGGATCAATAATCGTGTAACACATTCTGTTGTAAATAACAGCGCAGATGATAGGATAGTCTGCATTGTAGACATCAGGAGCGCATAATGATAACAGCACAAGTCGAAGATTGGGGTCCGTTTATCCAAGAAGCGCAACCGTTGTTGCCTCTGCATTGGGAAGAATTGGCCCTCAACAAAGATAAAGTTCCGCTTGATCCGCAGTACGACATCTACAACGCCCGCGATGACGCAGGCCAAGTGATAGTGGTGACGCTGCGCGAAACTGGCCGTTTAGTGGGATATTTTATAGGTTTTATTGCGCCGGGGCTACACTACCAAACGTGCCTGACGCTGACAATGGACATCTTTTGGACGCATCCGGATGTGCGTGGTGGATTTAGTGGTGTAAAACTCTTTCGTTTAGTTGAAAAAGAGGCTAAAAGGAGAGGCGTGCATCGTATGTTTTATGGTTCTAAATTTCACAAGGACGCTTCACGTCTATTTGAGTTTTTAAAAATGGAACCTGTAGAGACATATTACAGCAAATGGATCGGGGAATAACATGGTTGTAGCAGCAATAGTCGGGACGGCAGTTGTCGGCGGCGCAGTATCTGCTAATGCGTCTAGCAAAGCTGCCAAAGCGCAAGTAAAAGCAGCTAACACTGCGGCAGCATCGCAGGAGCGCGCAGCGGCGCTGGCGCTAGAAGCGCAGCGTACTGGCACGGCTGAAGCCGTTGCAGCGGCAAAGGAAGCGGCAGCCATAGCACAGCAGGCGCAGAGTGAAGCAAATTTTCAGGCGCAAAATTTAGAGCGCCTGCGCTACACCGAAACGCGCGGCGCAGACGAACGGGCGTTCACTGGCGCGCAAGCAGCCGCGGATAGAGGCTTCACCGACGCTCAAGGCGCATACAATACTTCGTTTGCCAACGCGCAGGCGGCTAGTGATTTGGGTTACAGCACCGCACTAGCCGACGCCAATAGAGGTTTCGACACCGCACGAGGCGATGTTAGTGCGGGCTACGGCGCCGCCATGTCCGGTCTTAATAGGGGGTATGACACCGCCCTAATTGATGCCAACAGAGGCTTTGACGAGGCTCAAGCCGCCGCAGAATTGGGGTATACCACTGCTCAAGGTGATTACGAAAAAGCATACCAGCGGCAGGGCGAATTTCAGCAACCATTTATTGATGACGGGGGGCTTGCTCGTGATCAAATTATGCAGCTTATGGGGCTGCGCGGCGATACAAACGCGGCTAATTACGGCCAGTACGCTAAGGCTTTTGGTACAGACCAGTTTGAGCAAGACCCCGGATATGCTTTCCGCCAATCAGAAGGATTAAAGGGGCTAGAGCGTTCAGCATCTGCGCGCGGCGGCGCATTGTCTGGCGGCGCACTAAAAAATATTCAGCGGTTCGGTCAAGACTTAGCCAGCCAAGAATTTAACAACGCGTTTAACCGCTATCAGGTTGAACGCGGCGCGCGCCTTGATACGCTTGGCGGGTTGTCATCTATGGGCCAAGCAGCGTCAAACAACATGAGCGGCTTTGCAGGCCAGCTTGGCTCAAACAGCGCGGCAAACGCTTTGGCGCGGGCGCAGGCGACATCCGCAAACTCTATAGGGCGTGGGACCACAACGGGCAATCTTGCTATCAATCGCGGGATTGGAATCGGCAATCTTGCTGTCAATCGTGGGTCCGCACTTGGCAGTCTTGCCGTCAATCGCGGCGCGACAACTGGCGGTATTGCTATGAATCGCGGCGCGACAACATCGGCAAACGCTTTGGGCCTTGGCCAAGCAACAGCCGGAACTGCTTTGGGTCGCGCTGATGCAACAACTCAAAATCTTATGAACCAGAACGCAGCAACTAGAGCAAACGATGCGGCGTATTACGGCAACGTAGCTGGTCTTACGCTGGACCGAGGCCAGAACACTGCACAAAATGCGTACAACGTAGCAAATGCCGTTTCAGGCGGTGCTATGAACTTGGCAAACGCTGGTTCGCAAAGCGCGTACAATATCGGCAACGCTCAAGCGACAGGCGCGATGAACGCTGGGGCAGCCCGTGCGTCTGGTTACGTTGGGCAGGCTAACGCGATTAACAGCGCGCTAGGCCAGATAGGCGGCTATTTCGCTAACGCGCCTATGAACAACGCCATGATGAATTACTATAACAACAACAGCCCTAATACCACGCGCACCTCCACGGCGGCGGCACCTACAATGGTTATGCAGGGATATAATCCTTTTGCGTATAACCCCTACGCAACAATTTGACACGTAAAGGTGTAACCACATGGCAAACCAAATGATAGCCCTTCAGACGCGCAATCCGCAGCTTCCTGATCCGTCAAAGATGACATCGCAGTACGCGACTATGATGAATTTGGCGCAGCAGAACGAAACATCTAGGCGTCAAGCAGCGCAGGCGCAGCAGAAGATGGACTTTGACGCAGCCGAGGAAGCGCGCGCAGTAGATTTGCAAGGCCCAGCGTTATCCGAAGCAGGGTCTAAAGCTACATCCGCTATGCTTAAGACGGCTATGGAATTTAATAACTTTGTTCGTACTGCGCTGTCTGTTGCCGACGGGCCTGATCAAGTAGTGGAATTGGCAGGGCGCATTGCCCGCCAGCCTCAGTTTCAAGATGAAATGTTTCAAGGCTCACTACAAGAAGCCGTAGCGTCCATGCCGCGCGACCCTGCGATGTTTGAAGCATGGAAGAAAAAGACTGGCATTAGCACGCTTGAGGCTGACAAACGCTATAAGGTACAGCTTAAGACGCAAAACACTGGCACTGAAGAACGCATACTTGCTATATCAGATTTTGGCGGCGATGCAGTTGAAGTCCCCGGCTCACGTTTTCAAGTTGCTGACGGTATGCAAATTATCAAAGGCGCTGACGGCGCCACTTATACCGTGCCTAAACAAACTGGCGGTAGCTTTGGCACGCCAGCGCCCGCCGTTGGAACGCCGCCGCCTGCCGGCTCGCCCGGTACGGGCAAAGAAACATTTAAAATAATGATAGGTATGGAATCGCGCGGTAAGCAATTTGATAAGTTTGGCGCACCGCTTACTTCGCCAAAGGGTGCCATTGGTATTGCTCAAATTATGCCTGCTACAGCGCCTGAAGCGGCTAAGTTGGCTGGTCTTCCGTATGACCCAGCCCGCCTTAAAAATGATGAAGCGTACAATCTTGCGCTTGGCGAAGCCTATTTTAATAAGCAGTTGCGCGACTTCGGCGGCGACGAGCGTAAGGCTGCTGCTGCGTACAATGCAGGCCCCGGCGCAGTGCGCCGTGCAATAGCTAAAGGCGGCCCTAACGGATGGATCAACCATGTCCCCCGCGAAACACAAAACTACGTCGCGCAGATACCCGGCGGCGGTGGTGCTGCTCCGGCCAGCGGCGGATCAAACGCAGCGCCCGGCGGGCTTACAAAGATACTCCCCGGCAAGCCTGCAAAGGGTGATATTTCACCAGAGAAAATAAAAGCGCGCGATCTTGCGGTCCAAGATTTGTACGACGCAGTCGTAGAAGCAGAAAGAAAAGGCCATCTTGTTTCAGAAAAGCAAAGCTACATTGCAAATCGGGCGACAGAACTTCGGCGTGACCGCACGTATGTGCCGGGCGGTACAGCCCAAAAAACAAGCGTAGATAATATTGAAGCAAACGCGGCTCAACTTTTGCGCCAGATTATTCAAGAAGGTACCTCTGGTACGCTGAACGCAGTAGCAGAACAAAAGCTGTTTTTACGCGGTGTAGGCGGCGCTGACTCCACTTACGAAACCCGGCTAAGAACTATCCGCAATTTCGCTAAACAGAACGGCATCAAGCTAAACGAAGGCGGCGCTGCCAAGACAAAAGCGCAGCCGCCTAAGCGCGCGACGCCGACAAAGAGTAGTATACCTGCCGACATCGCTAAAATGTATGGATTGTAAGCATGACTCGTACACAGCAGTTAGAAGCCGCTCTCGTTAAGGCACACCGCGCGGGCGACACAAGAGGCGCAAAAGCAATTGCCGGCGAGATCAAGCGTCTGCGCGCAGCGCCGCCGGCTGCGCCTAAAGCGCCTACAAAAGCGCAGCAAGCGTTAGCTACAGCTAAGAAAGACGCAGCGGGTCGCCTTGCGGATGCAAAGCGCACCAATAACAAGTCGGCTGTGCAAACGTACCAGCGCGAAGTAACGCGGTTGAACAAGCTAACGCCAGATCAATTTTATAAAGCCCCCGGCCAAGTCGAAAGCTTTTTTGGTGGATTAGTTGAAGGCGTCACGACACCCATTAGGTTAGGGCTAGACCTTATCGGCGCAGGCGGTGACAAAGGTCAGCGCGAACGCGGGACGTTCCGTTTACGCGAGTCGCAGCAACGCTTCCCCATGACAACTACTGCGGGTAAAATTACAGGTGATGTTCTTGGAACCGCACTGCTCCCCGGAGCGGCGGCAAAACTTATCCCTCAAGGTACAAAGGCCGGCGCGGCCATAGCAACCGCGCTGGGGTCTAGCGGATTTAAGACAGGTCTGTTGCCAACGCGGGCAGCCGTCAAAGAAGGTCTGGCTAACGCACCAAAACTTATTGATCGTGTAGTGGATATAGCCCTCCGCGGTACAGCGGGCGCTGCGACCGGCGCTGGCATGGCTGTTGCATCTGGACAAACAGATCAAGACATAGGTATAAGCAGCGTCATAGGCGCGCTTATGCCAACGGTAGGCTCGGCAACTTTCCGTACTACAATGGATAAAGTAGTGCTGCCTGCGTGGGAGCGTCTGTCTAATCAGCTTGGCGTTCAACAAGCCGCCGCGGTGTTCCGCAGCGCCTTTAACATGGATATACAAGACGCGCTGGCCCTAGCCCGCAGCGCCGACGGCAATGTGCCGTTTGCCAAAGTCGTGGCGCAAACAAAACCTGATGAACCAACTGTTCAAGCGTTGTTCAAGACTGTTTCAGAAGGTGCAGGTAAGAATATCTATGCCCCGCTTGCGCGGGCTGAGACAAAAGCCCAGCAAGACATACTTAACAGCATGGCGGGCGGCACATCGGAACGTGAAGCACGCAATGCTATGCTGCAAAGCAGAGGTGAACTTGGACAGCAGTACGCCGCTGACGAAGCCGCTGCGTTTCAGCGTGCTAACCTTGGCGGTCAAGTCATTCCTAAGCTGCAAACGCAAACCGTACAAGCAACACAACAGGCTGCCGAACAATCCGAACTGGCCCGCCGTATGGCTTTTGGTGCTGACCGCGCTGAAACACGACTTGGTCAAGGTGACGATTTGGGCGACGCATTTAACCCCGCCGCAATCAACGCAGAACGCGGCGTTGCAGGCGAGATGACGGCGCGTGCCGAAACAGCCGCGCAACAAGCCATTCGTTTGCGTGGCGAAGCTGCCGCAGCGCAACAGCAGATTGCGAGTTTGGAGGCGCAGGGTATTCGCGCTCTTGAGACACGGCCACTTGTAGACCAAATCCGTACAATGGCAGCCGCCGAAGGCGGCGGCGAAGTCCAGCGTAAAGCATTGCTTGATGTAGCTAGACAGATTGAAAGCCAAGGCCCGATCATTCGGGCCGGCGATCTAGATGCTATCCGTCGCGGCGTCGATGTGACTATTGGGCAACTGTATAAAGGGTTGGATGTGGGCAGCGTGAAAAAAGCTGCCGCTGGCGTTGTAAGCCAAATTAAACCGCTTATTGATACTTCCATTGAAACCGCTGGCGGCAAAGGATACGCGGCGGCTAAGACCGCTTTTGCGACCGGCGCCAGCGATATAGAACGTCGACAATTTGCCGACCAACTTGCGGGTATGTTTGAGGGCGGCCCCGCAGGCCAAGCAAAGTTTGCGGCTACGGTCGGCGGTCAACGCGGCACTACGGGTACGGTTGAAGCGGCGTTCCCACGCGCCGGCAATAGAAATTTTGACATCCAAGAAATGATGGGTGTGCCGGGCGGCGCTCAAGGCCCGTCGCGTATGCCGGCACTGCAAAAGATTGCTGGCGAAGTCGAATTTAATCAGAATATGATCGACCAAGCAGACCTAGGTGCGGACCGCGCTAAAACTCTGCTCAAGACGCCGCCACAAGAAAAAGATATTTTTCACCGTTATTCGCCGGTCGGGGCACTAACTACCGCTGGGCGGGCGTCATTAACATTTGCCAAAATTCTGTCGGACACAGGGTTATCTACAAAAGTTCAGCAGACACTGGCAGAAGGTTTCCGTAACGGTGAAGCTGCCGAAAAGCTGCTGCTGACTATCCCTGCCGCTGACCGCGCACAAGTAGCCCGCCGCATGATGGACAACGGTCTTCTTAGCGCAAAGGCAATGGCAGGCATATCAACGTTCAACGCGATGAATACGCCGCCAGATAAAGTTTTGGTTGGCGTTGAACAGTTCGATAACAACCAAAATAGAACCCGCAATTTTAATTCCATGAGGCGCTAACAATGGCTACTATCGACGAGACACAAGCGCAGCTTAACACGCACGAACAGGTCTGCGCGTTCCGTTACGAAAGTATCTGCGCCCGGATGAAGCGTCTGGAAAGCGTCGGTATTGGTGCTTGCGGAACCATCATTGTGCTGCTGGTTGGCATACTAGTAAGCCTGTTACAAAAAGGTGCTGTATGACTATAGTCTTAGGCCAGCGCAGTTTGTCACGGCTTGAAGGTGTGCATCCTGATCTGGTGCGTGTGGTCAAGAAGGCGGCTGCACTGTCAGACCTTGACTTTACAGTATTAGAAGGCATACGCAGCGTCGAGCGGCAGAAGCAACTAGTCAGCCAAGGCGCATCGAAGACTATGAACTCACGTCACATCACCGGACACGCTGTCGATCTGGCGCCTATGATTGCCGGCGAAGTACGTTGGGATTGGCCGCTGTACCACAAGCTAGCTAAAGTAGTTAAGGCCGCTGCGGCGGATGAGAAAGTCCCGCTCCAATGGGGCGGCGATTGGCGCGCGTTCAAGGATGGCCCACACTGGGAACTGCCTTGGAAGTTTTACCCGAAAGGAAAATGACATGAAAATCGTATCTTGGTTAGTAAACCGTTTGAAAGAGCCTAGCACCTATGCAGGCTTCGCTGGTATTGCTTTGGCGTTCGGCCTGTCCGACGCAGAGTGGACCACAGTATCTACGGCAGTTGCCGGTCTGGCTGGCGTAGTTGCCATGTTCCTGTCTGAAGCACCCGCCGAATAATGAAGTTCCTGATGACCCTGCTGGGTGTTCTGAACAAAGTGTTGGGACTTTGGAATGAACATCGTTGGAAGCGGCAGGGGCGTCAGGAAACCATTAAGGAAATGAACGATGCCATCAATGAGCAGATTGAACTTGGCGCGGCTGCTGTCAGCATCCCTGATCTTGAGCGCGACGAACGGTTGCGCGACCGTTTCGACCGTTCCCGTAAATAGTTATTGTGCTATCGCGAAACCCATTAGTTACGATGTAACAAAAGATACATCAGAAACTGTCAGTGAAATTGAGGCGCATAACAGCGCCTTTATTTGTATCTGTGAGGCTGATTGCCCGAAAGGCAAATAGATGCCAGCAATTACATACATAGACGCAAACCTGTACAACTATTGTACACCAAGACAGCGTGAGGTGCTTGAGGCTATTGAATTACATGGCGGCGCTAGGGCTGCATCAATTGCATTAGGTATCAACCAAGGCGCAGCAAGCGATGCCTACATTGCGGTCAAGAAGAAGGCAGCGTTGCGAGGCTATGCTCCTGAGAACGATTTCACCCGACCAGTGCCGCAGGGCTATGTCAGCAAGGGCGTGTCAACCTACTACAACTCCGAAGGCAAGCCGTCAGGCCAGTGGGTCAAGGCGTCGCTAACGCATGAGGCGCTCATAGAAGCCATGCGTGAGACAGTCGCTGGCTTCAAGGACCAGATACAGCCGGCGGACATTGTCGTTGCGCCAGCGCAGTCCGAAGAGCAGCTATGCAACCTGTACACCTTTACGGACTACCACCTAGGTATGCTGGCGTGGCACCGCGAAGGCGGGGCGGATTGGTCTGTGTCCATCGCAGAGAAAACTATTCTTGCGGCGCTGGTACAGATGATAAATCAAAGCCCGTTAGCGCATACGGCAATTGTCAACATCCAAGGTGACTTCATGCACACCGACGGCAAGACACCCGTAACACCGACAGGTAAACACGTCCTAGATGCGGACAGCCGCTTCCCTAAGATACGCCGCGCAGCCATACGGATCATCCGCTCTCTGGTCGCGCTGTCATTGCAGCGCCATCAGGAAGTGTATCTGATTATAGCCGAAGGCAATCACGACGTAGAAAGCAGCGGCTGGTTAGCTGATCTGTTCGCGGTGCATTACGAAGAAGACGCGCGCGTCACTGTCAACGACAGCGTGCTGCCGTTCTACGTATTCGAGTGGGGCAACACTATGATAGGTGTGCATCACGGCCACAAGGTCAAGAACGAATCACTGCCGCTGCTGTTCGCCGCGCAGTTCCCGCAGCAGTGGGGCAGGACTACCCGCCGTGAAATACACTGCGGCCACCGTCATCACCGCGACGAGAAAGAATATAACGGCGTCACTGTGGTGCAGCATCCGACGCTGGCTGCGCGGGATGCCTACGCTGCACGCGGCGGGTGGATTGCAGACCGGGCCGCATGGGCCATTACGTACCATAAAGAGTACGGCGCTGTGGGCCGCGTCATGGTCACAACTGAAATGCTAGGTGCGCCTAGCCATCAGGCGACCGATTAGTAT
>Ga0209551_1000101_pt1 | contig 26747 bp, 31 predicted proteins | sample LauGreSuBDMM15SD_2_FD_187568 | JGI IMG/M metagenome (GOLD analysis project Ga0209551, IMG submission 187568) | Freshwater lake microbial communities from Lake Michigan, USA - Su13.BD.MM15.SD (SPAdes) (version 3) | ecosystem: Environmental > Aquatic > Freshwater > Lake | place: Lake Michigan, USA... | reverse complement strand
GTATCAAGGATCTCAGAGACACCCCCCAGGAGCAGATCTGAAAAACACCCCCCCGGGGCATCTAACTTTTCAGGAGACCCTCCCCCCAGGTGCGTGCCCACCCCCAGGCACTTATTCTCAGGTGCCAATGAAACCTCCTACACGCTGCGCTACCTCCGGATGCCCTGAGCTGGTGCAAGGAACAAGATGCAAGGAACACCAACGTCAGAGAGATCAGGCAAGACGAGCAAGGGAAACGTGGCGTGACTACGGGCCAGAGTGGAAGCACGCAAGAGCAAGGGTGCTACGAGCTGAACCCAACTGTCGCAACTGCGGAGCTGAGGCCACAGAAGTTGACCACATCATCTCTCTGAAAGAGGGCGGCACACACGCGCTTGATAACCTCAGGCCGCTCTGCAAAAGCTGCCACTCACGACGTACATACTACGACACCATCAAGCGTGACGAAGAGTAAAAAGTCGCAGAAAAACGCAAAAATCGTGGAGAAAAAAGGGAAGGGGCGTCAAAAAAGTGAGATTTTTTTTGTGCGGCACCGCGCCCGAGGCTTTGGCCTCGCGTTGACAAGTTAGACCAAGTATGTCACCCCCCTCTATTGAGGCACTGGTCCAAATAGGCCGTGCCCAACCCAGGGCGCGCAGACGTGGGAGCAGAGATGGCCAGACCAGGACCGGCACCAACACCAAGTCACCTTCGAGTCGTTCGAGGTGACCGCAAGGATCGTATCAACACAAACGAGCCCAAGCCAAAGAAGGCAAAGCCAAAATGCCCGAGCTGGCTGGGCAAGGAGGCAAAAGCCGTATGGCGACGAACTGCAATCCAGCTCGATCTGATGGGTCTTCTCTTCGAAGCAGATCAGGACATTCTCGCTGCGTACTCAGTCGCAGTCGTGACCTACAAGGACGCCACAAAGCTCGTGGAAGAACAAGGGATTCTGATCGAAGGAAGACGAGACGGCTTGGTCACCAACCCAGCTGTACGCGTTCAGCGCGACCAGGCGACTCTGATCAGAATGCTGGCCTCGGAAATGGGACTGACGCCATCTTCGCGAACGCGTCTGAAAGCAGAGGAGAGCAATGACGCAGAAGACGATCTCCTGGACTAAGCCCTCACATTCATCCGCAGGTAAGCAGCTGCCCAAAGGGGCCTACTACGACGAGGAGGCTGCCGACCGGGCAGTCCGCTTCTTCGGTAAGCTGACGCTCGTCGAGGGTCGAGGGGCCGGAGAGCCCTGGCAGCTTATGCCCTGGATGGAGTACGAAATCATTCGGCCTCTCTTCGGGTACAAACGTGCCGACGGCTCTCGACTCTATCGGACCGTCTGGGTGGAGTGCCCGAGAAAATCAGCAAAGACTACGCTGGCGGCAGGTCTGGCGCTCTATGGCTTGGTCGCCGACGGCGAACCGGGAGCTCAGGTCTACATGGGCGCTCGCGATCGCCAGCAGGCAAGGATCTGCTACGACACTGCCAAGAAAATGGTCGAGGCGTCGCCGGCTCTTCGCAAACGTTGCCGCGCCGTTCGCTCTTACATCGAAGTTCCGTCGACCGGATCAGTGCTTCGTACGATCTCTGGTGACGCGCTTGGTCAGCATGGTCTCTCAGCAAGCTTCTGCGTTCTGGACGAAGTTCACGCCCATAAGAATCGGGAGATCTGGGACGTCCTGACTTCTTCGGTCGGTGCGCGACGTCAACCGGTGGTCATTGGTATCACGACAGCCGGCGTTTACGATCCGAACCACATCGCCTGGGAGCAGCACGACTACGCCGTCCGAGTAGCTGCGGGTGAGCTGGAAGATCCGTCATACCTGGCGATCATCTATGGAGCAGACCCAGAGGACGACTGGATGGATCCAAAAACGTGGGCAAAGGCGAATCCCTCTCTTGGCACGACCGTAATGCCTGAGTTCTTCGAGGACGAGATCCGGAAGGCAAAGGTCAGCCCGGCGCGTCAGACCGCCTTCGCTCAGCTCTACCTCAATCGGTGGACACGAGAGGTCCAGCGCTGGATCGACATGGATTCCTGGCGGGCGTGCGGGGAGAAGCCGCTCGACATTGAGGACTACAAAGGACGGGGCTGCTTCGTTGGTCTCGACCTTTCAGCTACGACTGACATCTCGGCGCTCGTGCAGATCTTCCCTGAGGAGGACGGCAGCTTCGCGATCTTCCCTCGGTTCTGGATCCCCTCGGACAACCTGGCTGAACGAGAAAAGCGCGACCGGCTCCCCTACGGCCAGTGGGCTGCTACTGGGCACCTGAACATGACTCCCGGGAACGTTATCGACTACCGGTTCATCAAGCACGAGATCGACAAGATAGCAACCGACTTTCACATTCTTGAACTCGCCTACGACCCCTGGAACTCGACTCAGCTGGTAGTCGAGCTCGCGGAGCAAGGTCTTCGAGTCGCCCCAACCCGTCAAGGCTTCGCCACAATGTCGGCCCCGACGAAGGAACTTGAACGGCTGATCATTTCCGGGCAGATCAGTCACGGCAATCACCCGGTCTTGGCTGCGCACTGCGATTCGGCACTGGTAAGTTCAGATGCGGCGGGTAATCTCAAACCGGACAAGGCGAAGAGCACGGCCCGTATCGACGGTCTGGTCGCCCTCATCATGGCGATCAACTCGGCGATGCTCGCCGGGTCAGCACTGACTGGGAAATCAGTCTACGAGGAACGAGGAGTGGAACTTCTATGAGCATTCAATCGTCAGCAGTCGAGGTCGGCGCAAGTCCGGTTCAGATCATCAGCGTCACCGACTTCGCCGCAGGAGCGAAGGACGGGCGGGTCACTTACGAAATCCTGAACAACGGCACAAGAGTGCTATGGATCGGTGGCACCAACGGGGTCACCTCATCAAACGGATCTCCGCTACCAGCTGGCGGAGCACGCACATTGGATCTGCGTCTTGGCGCAGTCGTATGGGCAGTTTCTGATCAGGCAGGTCAAGACGTACGAATCTTGGAGGTTCGATAAATGGACAGTTCTTTCTACGCACCGGGAGCCGGCGGCGGAGCGTCAGCTCTGACTGGTCTCACAGATACAAACATCGTCGACCCGGGAATCGGGCAGACTCTGGTCTATGACGGCACGGACTGGATCAACGAAGATCCGCTGAACGTCGAGCTGGCAACGATCAAGGGACCAGCAACCGGTCGATACTACTTCCCAAGAAGCCAAACCGCTTTCGGCGGCTTCGGAGGATACAATGCGTTCCTCGCGCCGATTCGATTCGACACAGCGGTCACAATCAACAAGTTCATTCTTGGCCTCAACTACAATCCGCCAAGCACGCAAGGCAACGGTGGGCTGAAACTCCGCGCCTACATCTACAACTCAAACGATCAAGGCTTGCCAAGCAACTTGCACAAGGACATGGGCTACTTCACGATCGCAGCAAGCGACCAGGGTGGTCCAAGCGGAGGTCCGCAGCAGTTCACCCTTGCCTCCACAACGACCATACAAGCTAACTCGCTTCACTACGTCGGCTTCGCTTACGGACCGATCAACCCTGCTGCCGGTAATCACGGCAACTGGGTGATGGAGTACGGCGGCCTTACCGACCCATACTACAACGCAGGCATTGCAGATAGCACCGCTCAATACATGGTCAGCGTCTCGGCCCTCTACAACGGCAGCACAGACTGGTCGACCTTCGACTACCAAAACGGGACTCTGCCTAACAACATCCACAACAACCTCGGGTACACCAATAACAACCCGCGAATCGGACTGAGAGTGAACGCTCTTGCCTAATCCATTCAAAAAGCTTGCCTACTCCAAGCGCGTACTCGTCAACTTGAAGTCCGGTGCCGCGTTTCGCGGGATCCTGACCAAAGAGTTTGGCGGAGTCATCGTTCTTCAACAGGCAGACTACATCGAGCCCGGTTCGGAGTCAGTTTCCGCACCAGGTGAGATCTTGATCGAGAAAAATAACATCGAGTTCGTTCAGATCATCGGGGGGTAATCGGAAATGGCAATCGTTCAGAACGGGGATGGGCTGCAAAACGTTCGTCCAACGACAGCGTTGCCGTCCTTACTCGGCGGAAGCATCCGGCTATTCGACGACCGAATGGTCGACTACGCTGAGCTCTACAAGACGCAACACGAGGTCCGGACGGTTATTGACTTTCTGGCTCGAAACATCTCTCAGATTCCGCTGCACGCTTACCGTCGAGTCGACGATAACGAGCGCGTCCGGATCTCTGGAAGACCGATCAACCAAACCATTGAGCGTCCCGACGTTTACGTCACGCGGTCTCGCTGGATGGAAGCGCTCGTCAAGGATCTCTGCATCTACGACGAGGCAATCCGGGTCAAAGTACGCAACCCTGACGGCCGGATCGCTCTCGTGCGCATCCCACCGACTCTGGTGAAGCCGATCGGGACCAACTGGCTGCGTCCAGACGGATACGAAATCACCGGAAGAGATCAGACCCTTCGCTTTACACGCGACGAGGTCATTCACATTCACGGATACGACCCAAAGGATCCGCGAAAAGGTCTCTCGCCGCTTGAAACACTTCGCCAGCTTCTCTCCGAGCAGTTCGCAGCAGCTGAACACCGTGAAGGTCTATGGAAGCAGGGCGCAAGAGCGTCATTGGTAATCGAACGGCCTCTTGGAGCTCCGCAGTGGTCCGACACGGCTCGATCACGCTTCCGCGCTGACTGGGATTCGTCATTCACCGGAGCTCAAAATGCCGGAAAGACAGCCGTCCTCGAAGAGGGTATGGTCGCAAAGCCATTGGAGACATTCTCGCCACGCGATGCTCAGTACCTGGAAAGCGTGCAGCTTGCCCGTGAGATCGTATGCGGTGCATACGGAGTCCCGACCGGTCTTCTTGGTCTTGGATCTTCGACATACGCTTCTCTGACAGAGCAGAATCGGCAGCTCTATCAGAACGCCCTCGCGCCCTGGCTGACATTGATTCAAGAAGAGCTCGAAGCGCAGCTGCTGGGTGAGTTCGACGAGCCAGACGCATACTTGGAGTTTATGCTCGCAGACAAGTTGAAGGGCAGCTTCGAAGAGCAGGCCGCAGTGCTGCAAGCTTCGGTCGGTGCTCCGTACCTTACTCGCAATGAAGCTCGCGCACGTCTGAACCTTACTTCTATCGAAGGCGGAGACGAGCTGGTGACGCCGCTGAACGTTCTTATCGGTGGACAAGCAAGTCCACAGGACAGCGTCAGCGACGAACGTCAGCTGGAATCCGGACTCAGCTCGGCTCCCGGACCAAAGGCAAAATCCGCCCTGGGTCGGGATGCCTACGTTCGAATCCGTGACGAAGCTACGAAGGAAATGAACCAGATCTTGAAGTCAAACCTGGAACGCCAACGGCGGGCCGTGCTCAGCCGGCTTGGAGCTCAAAAGAGTGAAATCGCCGAGGTCAAGGCAAAGCCGGGGAAGGTCTACGATCGCGCCAGATTCGACCGTGAGCTGGCAAAGGATCTTCTTCCCTCGATGCGAAAGACTGCAAAAAAGTCAGCCGCTACCGTTGGTGAGTGGGACGTGGACAACGCCGAGAACTGGCTTGCCGCAGTCGCGCTATCAACTGCCAAAAACGTCAACCGGTCTACTCAGGATCGGATCGAGTCCGCTCTTGACGACCTGGAAGACGAGATGGATCCGCTGGAAGCAATGGACGATCTCTTCGACGAGATGACTGATAGCGACGTTATCTCAGCTGGATTCACACTTGCCGCGTCGGTAGCAAACTTCGCTCGAAATGAGAGCGCGTACTCAAACAGCCGAGGCACAAAGACTTGGATCGTCACTTCGAGCAACCCAAGAGCCTCACATGCCTCTCTCAACGGAGAAACCGTGCCAATGAATGAGACTTTCTCAAACGGTGCACGTTGGCCGGGAGATCCTGACCTGGACATTGACGAGACCGCAAACTGCGCCTGCATCTGCGACTTCGGGGACTAAAATGCCATACTTCGTCACAAACGAAAATCCAGAATGCTCAGGCTGGGCCGTCGAAAAGGAGGACGGTGAGGTCATTGGCTGCCATCGTACCCGGCAAGAAGCCGTCGATCAAATGGTCGCAGTCTCTCTTGAAGAAGACATTCCGGTGGGCGGCGAACGTTCACTCAAACTGGATGAAGACGACTACATAGCACCCGACGCAGCTCAGGAAGAGGCTCTTCGAGGCCTGCGCTGGCGGGCGGAGTACGGTCGTGGTGGCACCGAGATCGGTGTAGCCAGGGCTCGGGACATCTCTAACGGTCGAAAGCTATCCGAGGACACGATCGTCCGAATGGTCAGCTACTTCGCAAGGCACGAAGTTGACAAGCAGGGTCAAGGCTGGTCCCGAGGTGAGCAGGGCTATCCCTCGGCTGGTCGGATCGCCTGGGCACTCTGGGGCGGGGATCCGGGCAGAAGCTGGGCGGAAGGTCTGGTCTCGCGTATTGAAGCAGAGCAGGAAGAAGGCACATCATCTATGAAGCACGATAGGAGAGCTATGAACGTCAAGACATTCCCGGTCAATACGATCGAGGTCAAGGCAGTCGGAACAGACGAAGCGCCGAACGGAGAGTTCACGGCGATCGTCAGTGTCTTCGGAAACACCGATCTGGTCGGCGACCGAGTTATGCCTGGCGCATTCGCAAAGAGCCTGGCTGCCTACGCCGCAGCTGGAAAGAACCTACCGATCGTCTGGTCGCACGACTGGGGCAACGCTGAGTCATTCATCGGCAAGACGCTGAGCGCCCAGGAGACAGAAGCCGGTCTACTGATCCGTGGTGCGTTTTTCGATACTCCGAGAGCTCAGACCGTTCGAACCCTTCTCGCCGAGCGGGTCGTCAACGAGTTCAGCTTCGCATACGACATCTTGAACGAGCAAAAAGGCGCAGACGGGGTAAACGAGCTCTTGGAGCTCAGCATCCTCGAAGCCGGCCCGACCCTGAAAGGAGCGAACCCAGCCACGCAGCTCATAGCCGCAAAGGCAGCCGTGGCAGCGCTCGATGTTGAGAACTCGAAGGCAGGGCGCACTCTGTCTACGAAGAACGAGAACCTAATCAAGCAGGCGAAAGTTATGCTGGACGAGGTCCTCAGTTCGCTCGATACACCGGCAGAGCCTGCCAAGTCCGAGGAACCCATTGAGGTCAAGGCCGAGGAGCAGGGGATGGATCCGGGGATCGCCGCAACACTCATTGAGCTCGCCGAGCTCGATGCCGATTCCTAACCAAAACCCAGGAGACAAAATGAAGCACCTCATCGATCAGGCCAAGCAGCTTGCAGAAGCTGCGGCGTCAGAAGGTCGCGCTCTCACATCAGAAGAGCGTGAAACCGTCGAAGCCGCAATCTCTGGCGCAAAGGCCGTCAAGGCAGACTCTGAGCTGCGCAAGGCCGTCGACGCTCTCGGTTCAGAACTCGCTGACGCAAAGGTAGAAGAAACCCCAGCATCAACAGCTCGCACACCAGGCGCAAAGCTACTCGCAGACCCAGCATTCAAGAACTGGATCTCCGACGCAACTCGCAACGGTCTTCCAGACGCAAAGTCATTGCCTAACTCACCGTCAGTATCTGTCGGTGGAATCAAGGCAACACTTCTCGGATCATCTGATACCTCAGGTGGCGCACTGGTCTCAAACGACCGCTACGCACCAGTCGGTATCGCGTATGGCCGTGGTGGACTAACAGCACTCAACCTCGTCACAATCGGTTCAACGAACTCTGACGCAGTTGAGTACGCTCGCGCAATGCGCATCACCTCCGGACAGTCTGTAAACGCAGCTGCACCGGTCGCAGAAGGAGATCCAGCAGCCGAGTCTACTCTGACCTTCGTGAAGGCAACAGCAGTAGTCAAGGACGTTCGTACCTTCATCCCAGCTTCGACTCGCGCCCTTGCAGACGCAGCGCAGCTTGAAACGATCGCTAACAACTTCCTCACCTACGCAGTGCAGGAAGAGTTGGAAGATCAGATCATCAACGGCAACGGACTTGGTGAGAACATGACCGGTATCTTCAACACCGGCTACGTCCAAGCTCAGGCTTACGACACAGATCTGATCACCTCAATCCGCAAGGCTATCCGCAAGGTGGAGACAGTCGGCAACAGCCGCGCATCCGCAGTGCTGGTACACCCTGAGGATAACGAGCGTATCGACCTCTTGATGGACGCGCAGGACACTTACCTCTTCGGTGGTCCAGCAACTGCATCGACACCGACAATCTGGGGACTCCCACGCGTCGTATCGTCAGCAGTGCCAGTCGGAAACGCCATCGTTGGTGACTTCCGCAAGGCAATCATCTGGGAGCGTCAGCCGCTCACAGTGTCTATGTACCCACAGCACTCCGACTACGCAATCAAGGGTCTCGTGGCTCTCGTTGCACAAGCTCGCGCAGCGTTTGGTGTACTACACCCAGAAGCGTTCTGCACAGTCGACCTGACTGCGTAGTCCACACGCTCTACGACGGCCCGGTCGAGGGATGGCGAAGGCCAACCTTCGCCGGGCCGTCTGCGTGAGACCATACAACCCATAGGAGATCTGAAATGACGATGATCGTAGTTGAAACCGAGCCAGGCACATTCATTCGCCTTCCAAAGGCTGAGGCAGAACGCCTCGGACTGAAAGAAGTTGAGTTGAAGCCGGTGCTGCCGGAGAAGAACAAGGCTATCAAGCCAGGAAAGACCAAGAAGGCCGTCGCACCAGTGGCAGAGCCGGTGATCACTCCGTCAGAGGAGGCATCGCCGGTCGAGGCAACCGATGAGTAGTCTTGCCAACGTCGCAGCTCTTGAAGCGTGGCTTGGTCGGACGGTCGACAGCGTCCCAGCAGCTGAGCAAGCTCTTGGGATCGCAAGCGACATCGCTCGATCATACTGCGGGCACAGTATCTCGCAGATCCTCAATGACACCGCCGTAATCGACGGAACCGGAACACACACGTTTCTGCTTCCAGCAATGCCGGTCAACGGAATCGATTCGATCACCGTCGAGGGTGAGCTGCTGGCAGCTTCAAAGTACCGATGGAGCAAGAAGGGCTGGGTACGTCGAACAGACGGTCTCGCCTGGCCTACTCTGCCGGGATCAGTCGTGGTGGTCTACAACCACGGATTCGCAACCGTTCCAGGAAGCGTAGTCGGAGTCGTGCTGGCTCTTGCCGGCCGTGTCGTCGACGGGTCTTCCGGAATCAAGCAGGAAACGATCGGCAGCTACTCTGTCACTTACGGAGATCCCTCACCGGTGCTCCGGGCGAACGAGCAAGCCGCCCTGGACGCTTACCGGGTGACATTGTGAGCTTCCACGCCCTACTCAATAAGACTGCTGACCTCTACCGGCTGACCGGCACCACCGATCGCTACGGCAACACGGAGAAAGAGTTCGAGTTGGAAGCTTCCGGCATTCGGGTGCGTATCGACGAAGGCTCTTCAAGTGAGCCTGAGGACAACGCGAACTCGACGGTCACAAACGCCAGAGCTTACACCTCACACGCCGGCATCCTACCGTTCGACGAGCTTGACGTTGACGGAGTCCGTTGGAGGGTGGTCGGAGATCCGCTCCCCCGCTACACACAGAGCACCCTTCACCACTACGAGATCGTTGTAGCAAAGGTAGACGCGTGAGCAACAAGAGTGGCTTCGAGTTCGTCGAGTTCGACTTCGACGCGGTCTGGTCTGCCCTCAGCAGGTCCACAAAGCTCCGAGCCTACCTGGAAGATCTGGCAAAGCAGGTGGAATCCCAGGCGACCTCGCTTGCCCAGGCCGTCGCATACGACGAAGGGTACTACTCGCGGCTTTTTACCTCCCAGGCAACAACCTCGCAGGAGATTCGCCGGGAGTTCCAAGACACCTACAACGAGAGACGCAACCGCCGGCGCCGTGGTACTACAAACCGCCTGATCGACGCGCCCACAATCAAAGGTGAGGACGGCAAGCCGGTCAAGATCAAGGGAGACCCGGACGGATCCGAATACAAGGGCTCAGTCGGGATCGTAGCAAACACGGACTTCAAAGCTATCTGGGTCGAGTACGGAAGCATTGCCAAAGGCCCACGTTTCGTCCTAAGCAAGTCAGCTGAGGCCGTGGCTAACGCCAACGGCGGGGAGTGGGAACCGCTCTACTCAAAGACCCACGAGCAGAACCTCGGAGAGCTCAGCGCACGTGTCAGCAAGGGTATGATCGCAGGAAATAACGGCGGACGGTATGGAGGGAAAGACAAATGACATACGGCAAGATTCCAGACTTCGAAGCTATCGTAGTTCAGGTTCTGAACGACAGCGCGGCAATCGAGACCATAGCTGGCGCCAACTGCGCCTCAACGGAGCTCCCGCCTGACGCCCAGCTACCAAGAATCCGAGTCACCCTTTCAGGCGGATCGCCGCAGGTCCGAGGCTGGCTGCACTCCGTTCGAGTCACGATCGAAGCCTGGGGCACGAGCAAAATGGAAGCCTTCGACCTCATAGCGGAAGCCTGCTCTGTCTTGGAGAACGACGTCGAAGGGGCACTCTTCGATGAAGGGGTGGTGAACTCGATGACTCAGGAGACTGGTCTATCTTGGTCGCCGGACCCAGCTACGAAGACGCCGAGATACCTCGCTGGCTTCGTAGGGCACATTCACCCAAACCCATAGGAGACACACACAATGGCAGCAAACGCATCAGAGGTCGTAGTTGGCTCAGGCGGCAAGATCTACATCGCGCCGGTCGGCACAACCGAACCCAACACACCAACAGCCGCACTCAACGCAGCTTACAAGGATCTTGGCTACATCTCGGAGGACGGCGTTTCTGCTTCTTTCGGCGTGACAGTTGAAGACATCAACGCTTTTCAGTCACTTCTACCGATTCGCAAGGTTGTGACCGGTCGCACAGCTGACCTCTCATTTACTTGCCGTCAATGGAACGCAGACACATTCAACCTGGCTCTTGGAGGCGGAACCTTCGATGAGTCGGGTGGAAACTTCCTCTTCTACCCACCGCAAAACGGAGATGCTCTCGCTGAGCACGCAGTAGTGGTCGAGTGGAACGACGGCAGCAAGAACTACCGTCTGGTCGTCCGACGCGCAGTAGTCACTGACGCAGTCGAGACTCAGATCGTTCGCAACGCAGCAGCTGATCTACCGATCACTCTGTCAGTCCTCGGAGCAGAAGGCACCGATTCTTGGTACCTGCTAACCGACGACGACGCGTTCGACACAGGAGCGTAGTCAATGAGCCGCATCATCGATCTCGATGCGGCACGGGCGGCACGGGCTGAGGCGCAAGCTGAGGCACCGGTCATCAAGTTCGGTGGGGCGGAATACACCCTTCCCATTGAACTACCGTGGAGCATCGTTGAGGCCGCGTCCTCTCAGAACACAAACGACATCGTTGGCGCCGTCAAGTCCCTGCTGGGTGAACAGTGGGCTGCGTTCGAAGCGACAGGTGTCTCAGTGGCTGACATGACCGTTCTTATCGAGAACATAGCTACCGTCTACTCAACCGATTCGGGAAACTAATCGGCCTCGGCCATCTCGTAAATCAACACTACGGGGCGGCCGAGGCGGACTGGCGTAGGTTCTACGGCAGGAGCCTGAAACACGATCTCTGGGGACAAGAAGCTCTCGCTGCTCGCGAAGTAGCATCAATGATCCGCTGGCTTCCACCGGAGGCCGCTCTCTGGCGTTCAGCTGGGACAAGCTGGACAACCGACAACGAGCTGCAAGCAGCAACGATCGAGATTCTCGACTCCTTTCTCCGCGTCTACGTCCAGGCGCATTCAAAGCCTGGCGGAACCAAATCAAAACCACTTCGCATTCCGCGACCGTGGGACAAGGCTGAAAAAGAGGCAAAACGAAGCACTTCTATCGGAGAGATGCTCAGCAATGGGCTGGCAGTACGGCGACCAGCCCCCAAGACGCAGGATGGTGAGTGATGGCAGGTATCGAGGCTGGTATCCTCAATGTGCTTATCGCACCCAAGCTCGTCCAAGACTTCGCCTCCAAGCTCGGCTTCGACCTTGACAAAAACGTCGGAGACGCCGGTGAGAAGGCTGGTGAATCTCTGGGCAAGCGCCTGGGTGAAGGATTCACCAAGACCGGCAAGAACCTCTCAAAAACAGTCACAGCGCCGATCGTAGCTGGCTTCGGCCTGCTGGTCGCGAACGCCCTGAAAGTCGACGAAGCATTCGATACGATCCGAGTCAAGACCGGCCTGACCGGGGAGGCTGCGGAGAAGTTGCAGACCTCATTCAAGAACGTCGCGGCCGGCGTACCGGCAAGCTTCCAAGAGGTCGCCGACAACATCTCAAAGCTCAGCGTCGAGTTCGAAGGCCTCGCTGGCAAGCCGCTCGAAGATCTATCGACCGCCTTCTTGCAGCTGAAAAAGCTGACAGGCACAGCCCTCGACGAAAAGTCCTTCGCCGACACAGCAAAGCGTTTCAAGATTCCGTCTGACAAGTTGGTCGGCAGCCTCGATCAGCTGCTCCGGGCCTCCCAGGACACAGGCGTTTCTATTGGGGAGCTTACCTCCAAGTTGGAAGCCAATGCGGGAATCCTGACCGAGCTCGGCTTCTCATTCACCAACAGCGTCGCGTTTATCGGTCAGCTCGAAAAGGCCGGCTTCAACTCAACCCAGGTACTCGTAGGTCTCCGCAAGGCATACCTGACTGCGGTCAGCGGCGACAAGGATGCCGAGAAGGCTACAAAGGAGCTTGAAAAGGCGAACAGCGCAAACCTGAAAGCCGTCGAGGATCTCAAAGTAGCGCAGCTGCGCCTACAAGACTTGCAGAGCAAGGGAACCGCTGGCTCGAAAGAATACGCAAAAGAACAAGAGAAGATCGCTAAGCTACAAGAGAAGCTGACCGAGAAGCAGCAGCAGCTCACGCTTGCCACTGAGAAGTTGAACACGCTTTCGACTGGATCTGCACCGGCCAACGCCGCTGAGCAAAAGGTCAAGCTGACCGAGAAGCTACGGTTGAAGACCCAAGAACTGACGGTCGTCCAGCAGAAGCTGAATGAGAAGCTCGCGGATCCAAAGGCCACCGCCTCGGCGATCGCCGACGCACGTCTGCGCGTTGAGAAAGTTGCCAGCGAAATCAGCGGTCTCAAAACCGAGATCGCTAAGCCGGTCGAGTTGAAGGTCGCCTCAGGCTCCTCACTCGCAACCGCTCAGGCCGCCGTCAAGAAGATCCAAGACGAGATCAATAAGCTACAAGTCGAGATCTCAGCTGGTCCCAGCACATCTGGCGCATCCGGGGCCGACCTACTGGAAGCTCAGAACAAGGTCGCAGCTCTACAACGTGAGATCGAGACCAACAACGCAACAGTCGCGGACTCGCAGGCACAGCTTGCCAACTCCGCCAAGAAGAGCGGCAAGAGTATCGGTGAGTTCGTACTCGAAAGCATTGACAACATCAAGAAGCTCAGCGCCGAAGGAAACGAAGCGGCTGCAAACGCAGAAGCCAAGAAGCTCTTCGGCCGTTCGGCTCTTGAAGTTCTTCAAGGCCTGGAAGCCGGAGCATTCGACTTCACCGCCCTGGCAAAAGAGATCGAGTTCGGCACTGAGTCAATCGCAACAGCTTTCGCAGCTACGGTCGACTTCCCTGACCAGGTCGAGATCTTCCGCAACCGCTTGGGTATCGCCTTGCAGCCGATCGGAGCGAAGCTCTTCCCGGTACTGGAAAAGGCGATCAGCACCGTCTTGCCTCTCTTGGAGAAAATCATCAATGTCTTCACCAGCCTGCCGTCTGGGGTGCAGACCACAATCCTCGTACTTGCAGGCGTGGCTGCCGCAGTCGGTCCGGTGCTCGTTGGCGTTGGTCAGCTTATCACCGCCTTCACCGCAATGGCGGCTACTCAGACTGGTGCAGCAATCGCAGCTGGCGTTCTTCGGGTAGCTCTCGCAGCCGTCGGTATCGGTCTGATCATCACAGCGATCGTCCTGCTGATTCAGAACTGGGACAAGGTCAAGGAAGTCTCCCTGAAAGCAATCGAGGCTATCAAGAACGGCATTGGGTACGCAGTCGACTTTATCAAACGAAACTGGCAGCTGCTGGCGGCGATTCTTGCTGGGCCGTTTGGGCCGGCAGTAATGCTGATCACAAAGAACTGGGATCGAATCAAAGACGGCGCACGTGCGGCAGTGGACTTCATCAAGCGGATCTTCGGAGGGGTGACCTCGGGTATCGCCGGTGGCTTCGCTTCCGGAATCTCGAAGGCGATCACATTCCTCAGCAACCTCCGGACAAGCGCTCAGAACGTAGTCAAATCGATCCTGAACTTCTTCAACACAATGGTCACAGGTATCGCGAATGCGATCAACAAGCTGCTCAACCTCAAAGGATTCAGCACGGTCGTCAAGATCGGCAGCGCAATCGGCGGGGCGATCAGTAGCTTGCCTGGTCTTGCCGAGGGCGGTCCAATGACCGCAGGCAAGCCTTACCTGGTCGGTGAGCTTGGTCCCGAGATCGTAGTTCCCAAGACCTCGGGGACGGTTCTTCCAAATAACGTTCTTGGCGGGATGCTTGGCGGCAACGGCGCTAACTACACAGTGAACGTCTACAACCCAGTCGCTGAGACCTCCTCGGCATCAATCCCGGCAGCTCTTCGGCGTTCCAACCTACTGAGGAGCTCATCGTGACTTACTCAATCACAGCAACCGAATACGTCGACATTGACGGCGTCCCATTGGCAACGCCCGCCTGGATCGCAACCGATCTGACGGAGCTCAACGACGGTCCTGAAAATCGCGGAGAGAATCTGGTCATTCCTCGTCGCCCTGGTGCCCTTTTCCGACCAAAGGTCCGTGACTCCAAGATCGTCAACATCCCAATCGTGATCTTCGGTGACCGGGATCCAGAGAACAACCCTTACGCAGATCCACGGCAAGGTCTGATCGAGAACATAACTCGGTTGAAAGCAGCTCTGTATCTACCGAGCTTCTCAGCAGCCAGGCTGCTGACATACCACCGGGCGGCCGGAAATGTCGAGGCTTCCGTTCAGACGAGCCCTAAGCTGGACATCACCCCAATCGGACCAAACACAGCTCGGGCAGTGCTGACCATTGAGATTCCAGCCGGAGTTCTGCGTGACACTGCCAACACGGTGATCACTCAAACAGTAGACGACGATACTACTTTTACGATCAACGTTCCAGGCGCCGGCGAAGTGATCTCGGTGAGCTACTCCATACCTGGGGCTGCAAACAGCCTGACAGTCACAAACAACACCTGGCAGCAGACTCTCTCTTACCCGAACGCAATCACCACAGGCCTGACCGTAAACACAGCACTCCTCACAGCTTACGACGGAGCAACAAACGTATCAGGCAGGGTCCAGACCGAGAACACTCCTTTCTGGCTACCGCTTCAACCTGGGGCTAACGAGCTGCGCGTTCTTCGCCCTGGTGGATCGAGCGTCACAATGACGATCTCATTCAGGGCGGTCTACTTATGACAACCTTCCTCAGCGCAGTGCTTTTCGACCGTACCGGCACTACCAGTATGGGTCAGCTGACAAACTCTTTCAACAAGCAGTTCGTCGACGAGCTGAGTGGGGACGGATCATTCTCTCTGAGTCTACCGCTGGAATGGTCGGGTGCCGTCGAGATCGGGCGAATCATCAAGTTTAGCTACGGCAGCAGCTCGGACGACTACGTTTTCGCCGGCGTGATCGAGCAGATCAAGAGAAACCACACAGATACCGAAGACGTTGTGCAGGTCAGTGGTCGCGGAGTTCGCTCAATGCTGGAAGGGGCGATCATCTACGGCACGGACCGCGCCTGGGCAACCAGCACCGTTGGGCTGATCATGAAGGAGCTTTTCGACGAGGCTCAGCTACGTGGTGCGCTGGAAGGTATGAGTATCACCTTCACAAACACCCTGGACAGCGGCGGCACGGCTTTCACGGGCGATCAGACAATCACGATCGACGAGAAGATCGGAACCAATCTCAACGACATCGCTAATCGACACCAAGAGATCGCGGTCGACGTCTGGGTCAAGCCTGACCTCTCAGTCAACTACTACATCGAGCGCGGAGCTGACAGGACGGCTGGTGAGAATCCGGTCGTGCTACGCGTTGGTCAGACTGTCAAGAACTATGAGCGCACCGTTGAGGGACCAATCCGGAACGCCCTTCTGACTCAATACTCCTCAGACAACCTGGTGCTGGTCGACGAGCGCGCAGGAAGCATAACTTCAAACGGTCGCCAAGAGAGCTTCCTATCTCTCTCGAACGTTCAGCAAGCTCTCACTGCGGATAAGGCCATTACCCGTACTCTCGACAACCTCGAAACGCCAAACATCGGGGCTACGGTCGAGCTGGCAGAAGAAGGCCCGCAGCCGTACATCGACTTCTTTATCGGCGACTGGATCGTCCTCGCAGACGAAGACGGCACCCGGGAAAGCTATCGCGTCCGAGCTATCACAATGTCAGAAGAAGACGTCGCCGGCGTACGCATCATCCCTGAGCTGGGAAATGTCAAGGCTGCTCTCGAAGAGCGCCTTCGTCGCCTGATCGCCCGGCAGGAAGCCAAGACCGCAAGCGGGTCCGCCGACGCAACAGCTGCCTCAATCGACCTGAATGGATACGGAATGGTCGCGGGCGGCGCAGTGCTGGAAGACGCCACGGTTCTTTCTTACGATCCGACAACAGGCACGGGAACAGCAGACGCGCCAGCATACGACCCGGTCGACCCAATCGAGTTCACAAATGGAACCGGTGTCTATCTCGGAGCTGACGACGAGATTCTTATCGCTACCGTCGATCACGACAACAACCCAGCTACTCCGGATCTCTTCGTCGCCGTGGGTATCACAGCCAGATCTGGCGCAATCACGCCAATCAATCAACCAGTTGGAGTTCTTGGAACCGGCTTCCCTCTACGGACGGACAATCTCCCAAACCCATTCACCACAAACCAGTCGGCTGGGCTGCGAACAGTAATCTACGACGCGGCTGGACTTCTGGGGCAAGGCTCGGATGCAATCGTTGGAGTTGACTGGGCCGGCACCCCTACCAGTTTCGCCGGATTCAGTCGAAACCTTGCCTCTTCTTTCAATCTGGGTGCTTCGCCGGTCGGCCCTTCGGGATACACACCTTTTCTCTTCTCTGACGGCCGCATCATACTTGCCACGACAAGCAACATCTATTCAAGAAACCCCTCGACCGGAGTATGGACTACGATCTTCACCACTACCACTGACATTGAGGACATAGCTTACGACCACAGCAATGGCACGATCTGGATCTACTCATCAGGAGCTACTGCGCCAGTAGGCGGGCCGTTCTGGTCTATGACAGTTGCAGACTCGGTTCCAGTTGCCAGAGGTAATCTTGGCACAGCCCTAACAGTTGCCACGCCGGCTGGCACGCTGGCGATGCGGGCCGGAAGAGGCAAGCTCGTTATGCAGTACGACGATCCGGAAACAGTGGGATTCAGATTCCACGTCAAGAACAGCGGCGATACGGGAAACTTCTCCTGGACGTACAAGACATCGACAATCGTGATTACAAGTGGAAACGTCTTTGACATCTGGGATTCACAGGTCACCCCAACTGGCTTCTGGTGGTACACGCGCTACACAGTCAGCAGCCCAAACCAAGTGCAGCTGAACTTCTTCGACTTCACTAACGGCACAACCACTTCGTATCTCACGGGCATTCGGTTCGATACCGGATCGCCGGCAGTCTACAAGCCATTCGCCTACAACATAAGCTCGTCCGGTCATCATCTCTTTACCTGCATTCGCGACGACGCTGGCACGCCACGCCTGGCATTGGCGTCGTTCAATCTGACCACCACGGTCTATCTCTACACAGACACGATTCGCGCCGTGAACGGGTACGACCAAATGGGCGTACCGTTTGAGACCTCAGCAAACCAAATCAGGTTCAGCGCATCTGAGTCCGGACCGGGCGCAATCGGAAACATAAATGGCGCATACCATTACGAGGTGGCACTAACGTGAGCGATCTCGTAGCACAGATTCTGATCGCTGCTATCGGAGCGACCCCACCGACGATTATGGCAGCTGCTGCTTGGCGTCGAACCTCTCAGCTGATCAAGCCTATGGAGCAGGTCAATGCTGCGGTCAATCACCGCCAGGGCGGTCAGAAGCGTCTCATCGAGGTCATTGACGAGATCTCGCAGTCCCTGGACGGTATGAGTCAGTCGGTCAACCGGGTCGAGGAGGATCTTCAACAGCACCGTGCCTGGCACCAGCGGGAAGAAGAGAACGATGATTCGACCTGGCAAGAAGAGCGCTGAGGAGCTGCGCCGGCTTATGGAGCTTCGCCGATCTTCGGCCTCCTCGCCCGTGCCCAACCGCAAGCACTACTCACGAAGGCAAGCCAAGAAAGAACTGAGGAGAGAGAATGACACCCAAGAGTAAGCTCTGCGCCGCCGGAGTCAAGCTGCGTACACAGGTCAACACGGCCTACCCGAACCGGGACAAGGCAAGTGACGGCTGGATCGGAAACGCCGCACACAAGAAGAACAAGAGCGACCACAACCCAGACCCAAAGACTGGGTATGTGCGCGCCCTGGACATCGACTCCGACCTGGGCAAAGGGATCGACAGCCAGGAGCTCGCCGAGTCTCTGCGCATTCTCGCCAAAATGGGTGAGAAGCGTATCGCCTACGTGATCCATAACAAGCGTATCGCCTCACCGATCCTCGGATGGAAGTGGCGTCCGTACCTGGGCTCAAACCCGCACTTTTCCCACATCCACGTCAGCTTCACCAAGCTTGGGGATACGGACGGAAAAGCCTTCGGAGCCACAATGCCCAAGAAGAAGACCACGCCCTCGGCACGCAACCAGGCAACAGCCCTGGCAAAAGCCAAGAAGGATCTCACTGCCCTGGAAGCTCAGCGGGCACAGATCGAGCTGCAAATCAAGGTCATCAAGGATCTCTACAAGCTCTGAGTGTGCCCGGTCTGAGGCACTGATTCAGGAGTGGAATGGAAACTGGATGCAGCCTGCCGTGGGATCGGCGTCGCGATCTTCTTCAACCGTAGGACGGTGGGGGAAAGAGACACGGCCCTCTCGCTATGCGCCAGCTGCCCAGTAAGGCAGGAGTGCCTGGAATACGCCCTCGAACACGAAGCCTCACCCACGTTGAGGATCGGTATCTGGGGCGGCACTATTCCGAAGGAACGAGCTGAGATCGAGGGAGAAGGCGATGTCGAGCCCTAACATACCGGTCCAGGAAATCCTGATTCGGTACTCCGGCAGCTTCCCGATCAGCGACGACGCGATCTTCAACATCCTGGAACAGCTCGAAGAAGCCCAGGCTCTCCCGGCTCACCTGGCATCTCAGTCGAGTCGGTACGCGGTCCGCGTGGTCTGCGCTCTTCTACCGGAGCTTGACGTAGCTCGACCCGAGGACGCTCTGACGATCTGCGGCCTGGACCACCTGAACGAGTACGGCGTCGCCGACTCAATGATCAACGCTGACGGAATCTGGGCCGGTGAGGTCGGACCAATGAGGCTTCGAGAGCTACTGCTCTCAGTCCGGTCAGGTGAGCACCCGGACGACGCAGCAAGCAGGCTGGACGTCTCAGAGGGTGACCTGCTCCACATAAACCACCTTCTTACACTTCCGGAATACTGGCACGACGAGATCCTCCAAGAGGTGCTTATGATCCGCCACGAGGGCGGAAATGCGCTGAAAATAGCTCGCCATCTGCGTTCCTGGAAGCCCTCGGTGGTCTGGTCTTGGATCCGGGAAGCCCGTCGAGTCGAGAAAGAACTGCGGGCCGCGAGTGCCAAACGGAGACATCCGTGAACACTACTTGGTATGTCCGCATACAACTCCAACAAGTCCCAGCAATGGGGCGAAGGCTACATCGATGTAGCTACTCGAATCGTCGAGTTCAGAGCCAAGTTTCCTGAGGGGTCACTACGTCCCTTCAACCCTGACCAACCGGTCCAAATCATCACTATCGAAGGCAAGACGTTTCTTCAATACGTCGCCGTCGCCTATCGAGATCCACACGACGTCGCTCCTGGCATCGGAGTGGCCTGGGAGCCTTTCCCGGGCAAGACACCCTTCACCCGCGATAGCGAAGCAATGGTCGCTGAGACCTCAGCCTGGGGTCGCGCAATCGTAGCAGCTCTTGCAGCTGACACCAAGAAGGGCATCGCTTCGGCCGACGAGGTCAAGGTAGCAACAGCTCGTCGCCAAGCTGCACCGGTCGAGCGCAAGCCTGAGCCGATCGAAGAGCCACAGGTCGATGAGCAGGGCTGGCAGTCGGGCGCTGAGGAAGATCCAAAACGCGCAACGACCAAGCAAGTTCAACGCATTCAGATTATGCGTCAGCAGCTGCCGTCCCTTCAAGACGATGAGACCTACCACGAGCGACTACTGAAAGCCTACGGAGTCGTCTCTACAAAGGATCTCACCCAGGCACAGGCCAGCGACCTTATGAAGAAGCTCGACAAGGCTATTGAATCGAGCGCAGTATGAGCGACGAGATCCTGAGCGCAGAGGAGATCGTGAGTCGCCGGATTCGGCGCATCATAGGTCTGATCGCCAACCGCACCGACTACGGTACCTTCGAGGACGAGGAAGCCGGTCACCTTGACTGGCTTCTCCGAGAACGAGACCGTCTGCTCGAAGAGCTAACGATCGCCAACCGCAGCATTCAAAAGCTGACCGAGCTTCATTTCAAGAATGAGCCAGATGGCGATGACCTATGATCTGCAAGCACTGGTGGAAGCGTACGGACGACCGTGGCGTGAGTTTCGCACGGTAGTTCGCACCAACTTCGCAGTGCTCAACCGATACAAAGTCGAAGGACTGCCTTTCTACGTAGCTGACAGATTCGCGATGCTCTGCGATCTGCACCCGGTCGAAGTCTGGGGATACGAAGCTTGGCTAAACGGAATCGAGGAACCTGCGTGGTCCTCCTAACGTTCGCTCCGCCGACGCACCCCCTGAGTGAGAATGAATCACGAAGGATGCACTGGGCAGCTCGTAGTCGTCGACTGAAACCGTGGGCAATCTGCACGGCCGCAGCCTGGCGTGTCGCCTCGCAAGAGGACCGAGACACCTTGAAGGGACAGAGAGTCCTTATCCAGGTGAGCATCCCATTCAGCAGAGCTGGACGTCGAGACGCCCATAACTACACCTCGACCTGCATCAAGACAATCGTCGACGCCCTTATCACCGAAGGGATGGCGCCAGACGACACGCCCGAATACGTCCGAGTTGACGAACCACATTTGATGGTCAGCAAACTTCCGGAGGTTCAGGTGCTACTCACACCCATCGGTCCAATCAAGGAGGATCCGAATGACGAAGCTAACAAACTCAGCAGCTGAACAAAGACTGGTCGGCGCGTGTATCAACAGCGCAGAGATACTGAACAAGATCATCGATCGAGTCGCTCCCGGCGACTTCATTGACGACAAGCTCGGCACCGTTTTCAGTGCCGCCGCTCGCGTTGCCGCAAGAGGAGATCTATCAGCCTCCGAGGTGATCGAAGAGCTTCGCACTTCTCAGGAGCTCGAAGTAGTCGGCGGCGACAAGGCGGTCACCTGGCTATCTAACCGTCCAGCAAAGGATGAGGAAGTGGTCGAGATCGCCAAGACCGTCCAGAGCTTATCTCGACGTCGCGACCAAGCAATCGCCGCACGAGCTGCCGCACGTACGATCGAAGACGGCGGAGATCCGATCGCCGAGATCGCGCAGCTCAACGACATCATGAACAAGGCTGACGACGACGGCTGGACAGACCTCGGGCCGATCGTGAACGCAATCATCTGCGGCACCCACCGCCGGCTCGAACCTACGATCCTCCATACAACAGCTAACAACGCCCTGGTGTACCCAATGAGACTCAACGTGATTATGGGGGCGCCGGAGTCCATGAAGAGCTGGACGGCGAAGTACGCCTGCGTTCAGCAAATGATCGCTGGCAACGCAGTGGTCTACATTGACTGCGAAGAGTCCGACGGTATCACGGCGTCTGAGCGAATCTACGCAATCGCCCTCGGTGCAGGTATCTCGAAAGAGACACTGCTTGACTGGATGATGGGCCCGGTCGGAGCTGACGGAGAGCGCGACCGCAACAAGCGTCTCTTCTACTACAAGGCTGAAACTGGCGGACTCGACGGTCGCTCACGAGCTCAGGTCCTGCGACTGGTCCGTCAGCACAAGATACCATTCGTAGTCCTTGACGGCTTCGCAGCTGCAATGGCTTCCCACAATCCACCGCTGGAAGAAGACAAGGCACGAGACGTCAACATGTTCCTCTCTGGGTCGGTCTGGCCGATCGTCAACGCCGGAGCCGGAGTTCTGGTCGTCGACCACATCGCCAAGTCGTCTGGCAATCAGGCAGCCGGCAGCTTTCAACAGCGTGGTCCTCGTGGATCCGGTGCGAAGCTGGCTTCGGTATCTGGCGTAGCTCTTCAAGCCCACGTCGTGATCGCCGGCTCCTCCTGGACACCAGGAAAGGTCGAGCTCTACGTCAGCAAGGATCGCCCAGGTCGAGTCAAGATCGTTCAGCGCAATAACAAGCGTCTCGCCGGCGTCCTGGTATCTACTCCTGACAACTCAAACGGTATCGAGGTCACAAAGCTCGAACTGCTGAGTCCGGAAGAGATCGCTACCCAGCAAGCCGAAAAACGTTGGGACCTTATCGCAGCTGAGAAAGTATCAAAGCTTCTCGTTGAGATCGGTCGCCCAATGTCAAAGACCGACATCAAGGAAACTCTGAACGAGGCTCGCAAGCAAGCCGGCGGAGCGGGATGGCGTGCCGACACCCTGGTGAAAGCGATCGACTTCCTGACCGACAAGAGCTGGGTCCGTTTGGAAAAAGACGGCCGGATCGAGATGGTCGAAGCTCTTGCCGAATACAAAGCCGACTTCGGAGACATTCACTTCGACGAGCGACCAGCTGAGAGTCCGTTCTGATGAGCGAACGTATCAGCGGTCTGCCCGCCTACTTATCGCGCCCTGAGTGCGAACCGCTAACGCCTGAACGTGAAGCCGAACTTGGCGACCAGCTGCGAATCGCCCTGGCCGACGACGACGAAGCGCAGATCAAGAGGGTCCGGGACGAGCTCGTCCTGCGACACATGCGCCTGGTGATCCACATAGGCAAACGCTATCACGGAATGCTGGACCGGGAAGAGATCCTCTCGGTCGGCTCCCTGAGCCTTACCCAAGCAGCTTCGCGTTGGCACCCAGATCGAGGCCAGATGTATCCGTGGGCTGAGCGCTGGATCACAACCGGCCTTACCCGGGCAGTCGACGCCTCACGAACGATCAGGATCCCGCAAGGCGTTGCCTACAAGGCTGCGCTGGCGCAGAAGAGGCTCAATGAGGCCGAATCAAGGCTTGGAAGGCCCCTCACAGCCTCGGAGAAGGCAGAGGTGGTGGGAAAGGACCAGACGTTCGACAAGATGCCTCAGACGACTCACAGCCTGGACGAGCGCTTCGGGAAGGGGTCGTATGCCGGCGACGGCGCCCCCCGCACTCTCGGAGAAGACATCGAAGAGGAGGGGTCGGACCCCGCCGAGATCATCGAGAACGAAATGATGGTCGACGCAGTCCACCAAGCTCTCGAAGAACTCACAGACCTGGAAAAGGAGATCATCAAATGCCGGTTCGGAATCCACGAGGAGAAGCGACTAACTCTGGCTCAGCTCGGAGAGAAACACGGAGTCACTGGGGAGGCAATGCGCCGGGTGGAAGCAACGGCCCTCGCAAAGCTACGTCACCCAGCCCTGCGCAACCCGATCGAGGAAGCCAGGTAAAAACCATTGACATCCGCCGAGACAAGCTAATCGAGGAGGGTATCGATCCTGACCGACTGGTGGCATACTGGGCCGAAAAGGGTATCACAGTTGTATGGGCGTTTCCGGCCGGTCAGCGTGCCAACCGCACGAAAGTGCCGGCTAACACAGCGACCCGAAACTGCCCGGGATGCAAGAAAGACGTTGAGCTGCACGAAGCTCGCTGGGAGCGCGGAGTGACCCGAAAGGGTATGCTCGGCCCCTGGAAGAAGTTCTGCCGCCCCTGCGACGCTAAGGCTCGCGGACGTGAGTGCGTCAACTGCAACAAGATCCGCCCAAAGAACTCTTACCTCGGGAGAGGCCGATACTGCCATTACTGCCGGGAGACGCCGATCGAGAAGCGCCGCTCCAAGTGCACCCGCTGCTTGAAGAGCAAAAAGGGCCCTGAGTTCATTTGGCTGAAAAGCGGCCGGGCCGAGTCCTGGTGCCGCAAATGCTATTCGGAGATCGGCAACGCTATCGGAACCAAGAAGTTCCACGAGTCCTCAAAGCCCTGCCGGGAATGCCGCAAGGTCCTTCCCCGAGCCGACTTCGCTATCGTCGGGACCCGCCGTAGCCACTTCTGCCCAAGCTGCACCCAGAAGCGGGAAACCGCCCAGAACTGGGAATGCTCGACCTGCCACGTCACCCGCCCGATCGAGGAGTTTCGACGGACGGACAAGAACTCCAAGATCCACCTCAACTCGGTCTGTATGACCTGCCGGAACGCAGTTCAGAGCTACAAGAAGCGCCGCCGGCGCGCAAAGGAAGCTGCCAAAAGGCTTGCCTCAGCCACTCCTGCGCCGAACAGTAGGTAGTGACGAACCACTGATCTGAGCGTGAAAACCGCCCTGACAGCGCGTTTGTGAAAGGAACTCAGGAGGTCCTGAGTTCACTGGACAAATGCGAAAACGAGAGACCCGGGCACTATCTCGGGTATGGACAAACAACCCACACAGCCCATCTGGGCACACCTCGCTGAAAGACTCGGTCAAGCTCTTCGAGTCAACCTAACCCGGGACATCTACATCGACGTCTTGGCTACCCTCTCCTCACGATCGGTCGGTTCGTCACCAACCCCTACCAAGTCCGAAGGAGACTCCAATGTCAACCAACAAGAATAACACGCCCTCAGCACGCAAAGAGTACGTCGACCTTATCGCCGGTATCGAATCCGGAGAGATCACCCAGGTCGCTGAACCTGCTTCTGCAAAGGGTCGCGGCGGTCGCCGTTCAAAGGCCGATCGTGACGCCCTTGCCGAATCCTCTATCACCTACCGCCCAGACGCCGCCAAGCAGCGACGTGGAAATCCTGACGGCATCGTCTGGTCACAGCTTCGCCTATCAGTCAAGTCAGCCGCCTCAGAAGGCGACAAGGCCCAACAGCGCGAAGTCTACGACATGATCGCCTCCGACGGCTGGGATCTCTCAAAGGTCGAAGAGCACTGGGAAGTCGGCTCTGCCTGGAAAGAAGGCAAGTGGCGTCCAGTGATCGACGAGATGCTCGAAGCTATGAAGAACGGTGAGTTGGCCGCTATCTACGCATACGAAGTCTCTCGTATCACTCGCGACCCACACGTTGCCAAGATCATTCAGCAGCACGCACAAACCTACAACGTTCCGATTCGTTTCGTCAAGACTCCGAACTGCCACCCTGAGAAGAACGACGCGATCAACGAAATCACCTACGTCGTCTACGTCCAGCAGGCGAAGGAAGAGTCCGAAGCTACCAGCGCTCGTACCAAGCGAAACCACCTCTTCCGCGCCCTCTCGGGCCGCAAGCGCGGTGGATCTGAGCCAATGGGGATGACTACGATCTGGGTCGAGCTAAACGCCGACGGAACCTTCACCCAGGTGGAGAATGGCAAGCCGGGGGCGTGGCCGATCTTCACCCGCAAGGATGCTCCGACTGCTGGATACCCAGCCGAGTACCCAACCGAAGCTTCCATCGTGGAGCTGATGTTCAAGATGGCCGCCGACGGTGAAAGCTCGCCGGCAATCGCTCGTCGACTCAACGAGCTAAACGTTCCGACCTTCGGCGCCGCACACTGGTCAAACCAGACCGTCAAGGCGATTCTCGTAAACCCGGTCTACGCCGGCTTTGGAACCTACAAAGGCAAGATCGCAAAAGACGAGCACGACCGCTTCACGCGCCCTCACCGTGGATTCGTAGCTGAGAAAACCTGGTGGAACGTTCAGAAGCTTCTCGAAGGTCGCAAGACCGGAGTTCGCAACAAGCCAGCTACGATCTACCGCCTCGGCGGCACGATCCGCTGCAATACCTGCGGAGCCAAGATGGTCGGAGCCGCAGGCTGGACAACGGGCAAGGGCCGCGTTATGAAATCAACTTACGTATGCCCAACCGGAACCGACAACCCGGAGCTCTGCAAGAATAACACGATCACCGCTGACGCGATCGAGGATACGATTCTCGAACTCGTATGCCACCTGCTCAACAACCCAGGTACGCTCTCTGCGGCACCGATCGGAAACAACGATCTGCTCCAAGACATCGAAACGCAGCTGCGCGATCTCGGCGCTCGAATCATCAAGATGCGTTCAAAGGTCGAGGAAGCAGTTGACGAGGACGACCTGGAAGCTTTCCAGGACAAGCTCGATGAGTTGGTCGACAAGCAGATCAAGTTGGCTGCGCGCCGTGAGCTCGTAGTCCAGGAAGACGCACCGACAACGTTCACCGTTGAAGAGATCCGCACAGCCTGGAATCACGATCGAATCAAGGTTCAGCGTATGATCAAGGCTATCTTCGCCGGGATCCGGATTACGAAGACCACGGTCGAGAGCCGAATGAACAGCTACCAGCTTGCCGATCTTGGCTGGCTCGTAAACCTCCACCGAGTCGACGTCGAGTTCCACAACGGAGTTCGAGTCAACCTGGCCGCTGAGCTCGGCGCACTGCTCGCTCTTGAACTTGCCCCGGCAGAGGCACTGGTATCAGCATGACCAGACGATCCCTTCAAGAGATTCGGGCAGCCGAGCAGGCGCTCCCTTCTACCCACACCACACCAGAGACGGTGCCCGTCGAAGC
>Ga0209551_1000100_pt1 | contig 26773 bp, 24 predicted proteins | sample LauGreSuBDMM15SD_2_FD_187568 | JGI IMG/M metagenome (GOLD analysis project Ga0209551, IMG submission 187568) | Freshwater lake microbial communities from Lake Michigan, USA - Su13.BD.MM15.SD (SPAdes) (version 3) | ecosystem: Environmental > Aquatic > Freshwater > Lake | place: Lake Michigan, USA... | reverse complement strand
ACCAATTTAAGAATTCATCGAGAGTTAAGGCACGGATCTTGTCACCATTGATTGCTTCAAGTTTTTTCATATCAAAGCGGGCAGGAGAAGAGTGGACTTTTTCAACAGTGAAGAGCTCAGTGAGCTCCTTCATCGTTACGTTCTCACGATCATCTCCTGGTGACCAACCCAAAAGGGCCAGATAGTTACAAATCGCTTCAGGCAAGAAACCTTTATCCCTATACCAAGCGATAGAAACTTCACCATTTCGCTTTGAGAGTTTGGCATTGTCTTGACCCATAACAAATGGCAAGTGCGCAAATACTGGGTAATCCTCAAGGGCTAAGCCCATCGCTTGATACACACGGATTTGGCGTGGTGTGGAAGAGAGTAGATCTTCACCGCGCAAAACGTGGGTGACCTTCATCAACACATCATCAACTGCAACGGCTAATGTGTAGAGAGGTGAGCCATCTCCGCGCACTAATACAAAGTCAGGGACAAACTTGTGATCAAAGGAGACATCTCCACGGATTAAGTCGTTAAAGGTTGTTCCGCCATCAGGCATGCGCATACGCACTACTGGCAAGCGTCCTTCGCCCTTATATCCAGCAATTTGATCAGCAGTTAAATCTCGGCAATGTCCGTTATAGCCAGGTGCAACATTTGCTGCGCGTTGTGCTTCACGCACTGCTTCTAACTCTTCAGCTGAGCAGTAACAGTGATAAGCATCTTTTTGATCTAGAAACTTTTGTGCCCACTCGGCATAAATTCCTAAACGCTGTGACTGTAAGTAAGGGCCATTATCGCCACCAACTTCAGGACCCTCATCCCAGTTCAGGCCAAGCCACTTCAAAGTATCGATTGCCGCTTGAATATATTCATCTGTAACGCGAGTTGTGTCAGTATCTTCAATTCTAAAAAGGAATGTTCCACCAGTATGGCGCGCATAGGCCCAGTCAAAGAGAGCCGTGCGGATGTTGCCCACATGCAGATCACCTGTTGGAGATGGTGCAAAGCGAACCTTTACTTTTTTTCCCGCTGTTGTACTCAATTTTTTCTCACTTTGTTTGTTAGCTCGCCTAGACCTTCAATGGCCATTGTGGCATCTGCCCCAGCAACCATTGGTCCAATACCTGCAGGAGTTCCAGTCAAAATGATGTCACCAGGCAGCAATGTCATCACACGTGAGACAAAGTTAATGATTTCAGGGGTTTTAAAGATCATGTCGCTCAGCTGTGCTGACTGCTTAATCTCACCATTTACTGTTGCAGTAATTTTCTGTGTGCCAGGAATAAAATTTGTATCAATCCATGGGCCCAGTGGGCAGAAGGTGTCAAAGCTTTTTGCACGGGTCCATTGACCATCTTTTTGTTGTAGATCTCTTGCTGTCACATCATTTGCGATGGTGTAACCAAAGATCACATCATTGACGCGCTCAAGTGGAACATCCTTGCAAAGGCGACCAATCACAATTGCTAACTCGGATTCATGATCTATACGCTCTGACATCTCTGGCCAAACAATGGTGTCATTAGGTCCGATAACAGAGGTGTTAGGTTTTAAAAAGATAATGGGTTCATCTGGCACAACCCCGCCCATTTCAGCTGCGTGATCTGCGTAGTTCTTTCCGATGCAAACAACTTTAGAACGTGGGATGACTGGTGCAAGCAAGCGCACCGCAGAAACTGGAACAGTTGCTGCAGTCTTTTGAATCCCCGAGTAGATGGGATCGCCTGTAATAACCGTAATCGTGGCATCATCTTCTAGAACACCAAAGAGTGGGTCAGTGCCCAGCCCTGAGTCAGGACCTGGAGAAAAACGGACGATGCGCATTGGGCGATTCTATCTCTTACTCGTGGTCTTCAATCTCTTTCTCAAGACGCTCGATTAACACACTACTAATTCTGCGGCGGCGGCCTATTGGACGCTCTGAAGTGATTGACCAACCATGTAAAGAAACAGTTGATCCAGCAATTGGCACACGGCCCAGCTTTTGCGCCATTAATCCACCAATGGTGTCTACATCCTCAAAATCAGATTCATTGATTTCAATCTTTAACTCATCAGCTAAATCTTCGATGTGAAGTGAGGCATTGGCGCGTGCCTTATCGGGTGTGAGCCAAGCAAAATCATCTTCGCCATCATCGAACTCATCTTCAATCTCACCCACGATTTCTTCGATGATGTCTTCAATTGTGATGATTCCAGCAGTTCCACCATATTCATCAACTACAACAGCTAAGTGAATCTGATTGCGCTGCATCTCTTTGAGCAGTTCATCAGCCATCTTGATTTCAGGAACAAATGTGGCTGGTCGCATGTGTTGCTCAATAATCTCGGTTTGTTCAGCCTCGTGGTGATCAAGTGCGCGGCGAGCTAAATCTTTAACATAGACAATTCCAATGATGTTATCTGGACCTGTTCCAACAACTGGAATACGAGAGAAACCAGAGCGAAGGGCAAGGGATAAGCCTTGACGCAAGGTCTTATCTTTTTCAATCCAGACCATATCTGTGCGAGGAACCATGAGTTCGCGCACCAAAGTGTCACCTAGCTCAAATACTGAGTGAATCATTTCGTGCTCATCTGATTCCACAAGACCACGCTCATGGGCTTGATCTACTAAGTCACGTAGCTCAGCCTCTGATGTGAATGGACCGGAACGAAAACCTTTACCTGGAGTCAGTGCATTACCTAGTGCGATTAAAAGCTTGGTAACTGGACCAAGTGCAAAAGCCAACCCGTATGCCACGATGATTCCATAGCGGGCATATTTATGAGGCTGTTGTTTGCCCAGAGTACGTGGACCAACTCCCACCACCACATAGGAAAGCACCACCATGATTGCAACTGTTAATGCCATTGCTTGTGCGGAAGAGTAATTGCGCAGCAAAATAACGGCTAAGAGAACTGTGGCAGTGAATTCACAGAGCTTTCGCACCAGAAGGATCACATTGAGATATCTAGCTGGCTGAGCGCTGTATTTGCGCAGTAGTAATCCCCCGCGCTTGCCCTCTAACTCTTCAACAACGATACGAGAGATAGATGTAAGAGCAGACTCAGATGCAGCTAGAAAACCTGCAAAAGCCAACAATAAAATGATGCTAACGATAGCTATCGGACTCATTGAGTTTGCTTCCACTTTTCTACGATTTGTTCCTGCAGGGCAAACATAATCTTTTCTTCATCCGGTTCTGCATGGTCGTAACCAATTATATGCAGTAATCCGTGTGTGGCGAGAATATAAATCTCATGTTCGGTTGAATGTCCGGCAGTTAGCGCTTGAGCCGCCGCAAAAGCTGGGCTAATCATGATGTCGCCAAGAGTGACAATGTCACCTTCTGATTCAGGCATATCCATAGGAAAAGAGAGAACGTCTGTGCTTCCAGGTTCATCCATCCATTTAATATGTAACTCAGTCATGTAGTGATCATCGATAAAACCAAGGTTGAGATCACACTCTGGATTAAGTTTTAACTCACCCATGGCAAAATTAAGCAGAGAAGTAACTTCTGCGCTTGGGACTAACTGTCCCGAACTATTTGTGACTTCTATTGTCATCTATTTGCGAATCGGGCGAAGGGCTTGCTTCGCCTCATCAAATTTGTCATACGCCTTCACGATATCGCCAATGAGGCGGTGGCGGACAACATCTTCGGCAGTAAGTTCAAGAAAGGCAATGTCATCAATACCTTTCAAGATATCTCTCACAATCCGAAGACCTGAGTGCTGACCATTAGGTAGATCGATCTGCGTCACATCGCCTGTAATCACCATCTTTGAACCAAAGCCCAGACGAGTTAAAAACATCTTCATCTGCTCTGGTGTGGTGTTTTGTGCTTCATCCAAAATGATAAAGGCATCATTAAGGGTGCGACCGCGCATGAAGGCAAGAGGTGCAACTTCAATGATTCCACTTTGCATCATGCGTGGAATCGTCTCAATATCAATCATGTCGTGGAGGGCGTCAAAGAGAGGGCGTAGATATGGATCAATCTTTTCATTGAGCGTTCCTGGCAAGAAACCAAGCTTCTCTCCTGCTTCAACTGCTGGACGCGTTAGAACAATGCGATTAACTTTCTTAGCTTGCAAGGCTGAAACTGCTTTAGCCATCGCTAAATACGTCTTACCTGTTCCCGCTGGTCCGATTCCAAAGGTGATGGTGTGATCTTCAATTGCATCCACGTAGCGCTTTTGGTTAGCAGTCTTTGGTCTAATCGAGCGGCCACGATTGCTCACAATATTTAAGGAGAGAACTTCAGCTGGATGATCCATTGGCTTGCTCTCCAGCATTGCAATTGAGCGGGCAACTGCCTCAACGCTCAGAACATTTCCTGAGCGGATAACAACCATGAGCTCACCAAAGAGATTTTCTAGGGCCATGCAATCAATGTGTGGTCCGCGTAGAGTGATTTCATTTCCGCGAACAGTGATGTTTACTGAAGGAAAAGCCGCTTCAACAGCGCGAAGGTTGTCATCATGTGGACCGATCAGCGCAACCATGGGAATAGCGGTTGGGACCGTGATGAGTGTGCGTTCCATTAATGCCAAATCTATCTTTAACCTGGGGGCCAAGCCAGTCCACGCCCACCAAGAAGATGAAGGTGAGCGTGAAATACAGACTGTCCAGCCTCTGCGCCAGTGTTAAAGACGGTTCGGTATCCAGTTAAGCCATTAGTTGCTGCGATCTCACCGGCTGCAACAAAGAGGTCAGCGGTGAGTGTGGGGGAAATCTTTGCCAACCCTGCAGCATTTTCAACATGCAGGGTGGGAACTATCAAAACATGTGTTGGTGCTTGCGGGGCAATGTCATTAAATGCCACAACATTTTCATTGCGATAAATTATTTGCGCAGGAATATCGCCGGTGATGATTTTGCAGAACAAACAGTTTGAATCTAACGCCACGTAATTACCATACCTTGAGCAGCGCTGAAATAGCTGCGACTGCCGCAATACCTGCATGGGCTGAGCGCAAAATTGGTCGTCCCATCAGCGCAACTTTTGCCCCTGCTTCAACGAATTGATCAAGTTCAGTTGGTGTAATTCCACCTTCTGGTCCGATGATAATGAGCAGATGTGAGACGTTGTGAGAGGAAATCGCATCACTGAGTTTTGTAGTTGAACTCTCATGAAAGACAACAGCTAAATCGCTGAGCTTGATTGCTTCACAGATCTGCTGGGTTGTTGCGATATCTGTAACTTCTGGAATACGTAATCTGCGTGATTGCTTACTCGCTTCACGGGCTGTAGTTGAGAACTTCTCAGAGATTTTGCCAATGCTGCGTGATGCTTGCCATGGCACGATGCGATCAACACCAGCCTCAGTTAATAGTTCAATAGCCTCTTTTGCACGATCACTTTTTGGCAAAGCCTGCACAACAGTGATAGTTGTTGGTAACTCTTCTTGAAATCCTGAGGCCAACACTTCTACTTCAAGTGATCTCTTTTTAACAGCAAATGCTTTCACCTGAGACCAACTGCCTTGCCCATCACTGAGCATGAAGATATCCCCAGCTTTCATGCGCAAAACCCTCACAGCATGGTTGGCATCTTCATTATCAAATTCATAAATCTGCCCCACTGTTGTTGGCAGGTCATCGACGAAAAATAGAGTCAACATTATTTGGTAAACGCACCCTTAATCTTGGCAAAGATTCCACCATCTGGGTTCTTCACGTGGGCATCTCCTGATTTTTCCCCACGCAAATCAGCAAACTTCTTGAGTAGCTCTTCCTCGTCACGGCTCAGCTTTGTGGGAGTTTGAACTTCAACGTGCACAACTAAATCTCCACGGCCACCATGGCGCAAACGAGTCATCCCCTTGCCCTTAATGGCAATTGGTGTGCCACTTTGTGTTCCAGCTTTAACCTGAACATCAACTGGACCATCTAAAGATTCAACGGTGACTGTTGTGCCAATGGCTGCAGCGCTCATAGAGACAGAGAGAGACATATGCAAAGTATCGCCTTCACGAATCAAATAGTCATGATCAGTTTCAACTATTTCAACATATAAATCACCGGCAGGTCCCCCGCCATGGCCGACTTCACCGCGGCCAGAAAGTTGAATACGATTTCCTGTCTCAACTCCAGCTGGAATCTTTACTTGAATATTTTGACGTGAGCGAACACGACCATCTCCTGCGCACTCACGGCAAGGGTTTTGAATAACACTTCCATATCCACCACATGCATTACATGGACGTGATGTCATCACTTGACCAATAACAGAGCGCACTACTTGCTGAGTTTCACCACGACCTTTACACACCGCACACGTTGATGGCTGCGCACCATCAATACAACCGCTGCCTGTGCACTTAGGGCAAACAACTGCGCTTTCAACTGTTATCTCGCGCTCTGTGCCAAAGCATGCTTCATGCAAATCTACTTGCACGCGAATTAACGAATCTTGACCTGCACGCATACGTGGACGTGGTCCACGTGATCCACCGCCACCAAAGAATGCATCCATGATGTCGCTAAACCCACCACCAAAACCGCCACCACCAAATGCGTTACCACCCATGTCATATGACTGGCGTTTTTGTGAATCACTTAATACTTCATAGGCAGCAGTGATCTCTTTGAATTTATCCTGCACCGAAGGGTCTGGGTTTACATCTGGGTGTAGTTCACGGGCAAGTTTACGATAAGCCTTCTTAATCTCATCAGCTGAAGCTTCGCGCGTAACACCGAGCATTTGGTAATGATCGCTCAACTTATGCACCTTCATCAATGAAACGGCCAACATAACGAGCAACTGCAGAAACTGCGGCAATAGAACCTGCGTAATCCATACGAGTTGGCCCTAAGACACCAACTGCGCCATGTTGGGCCGACTCAACGCCATAACCAACTGTGACCAATGATGTTGTTTGCAAATTTGTCTCGTTCTGCTCACTACCTATTCGAACATGCACCGTTGAACGTGCTTCATCAAGCAAACGCAAAATAACAACTTGTTCTTCAAGAGCTTCAAGAATTGGTGAAAGAGTAAGACCTAAATCTTCCCCAGATCGAGCCAAGTTTGCTGTTCCTGAGATTGCCATCTTCTCCCGGCCTTCTCCAATTATTGGGAATGTAACAACAGCAACTTGCTTTGTAATATCTGCTAATAACTTGGCAGATCTTTTCAATAACTCTTCTAGATCATGAGAGCCCTGAAGAAATGTTTCAATCGCTCTGCGCTCAGCAGTTGAGAGCTGCTTAACGGTTGCTAACTTATCTACAAAAACTCGATATCCAAGATCTGTCGGAATGCGTCCAGCACTTGTGTGAGGTTGTGTGATCAAACCTTCATCTTCAAGAACAGCCATTTCATTTCGGATTGTGGCAGGTGAAATTCCGAGTCCATGGTGATCGGCGATTGACTTTGAGCCGACAGGCTCTTGCGTCGAAACGTACTCATCGACAATTGCGCGAAGGATTTCAAGACGACGGGATGACATAGTGGGCCTAGGTTACTAGAAAGTTATTTCTCGCACGATTCGATCTGCAATCAAGCGTCCCACTGGTGTCAGCAAGACGCGATCATCACGCAGCTCGATATATCCATTTTCACGATAGGTAGCTAAAAGCTCTAACTGTTGGGGCTCTAGCAGTGAAATCTGCAATCCATTTCGCATTCGGATTCCAAGCATTATGCCCTCACTAGCTTTTTGTTCTGACGTCAAATCTTCACTCTCATGAATAGGAGATTGTGAAGCAAATAGCTTTTCTTTATATGCATTTGGGTGTTTAACATTCCAAAAGCGTTTTCCATCAACATGGGAATGTGCACCTGGCCCTAGACCCCACCAGTTTCTATTTTCCCAGTAAGCAATGTTGTGTCGGCACTCATGTGAGGGCTTAGACCAGTTAGAGAGTTCATACCAAGTAAGACCACGTGCTTCACACATCTGATCAACTAACAAATACATATCTGCCATCAAATCATCATCGGGCATTGTTAAATCACCACGTTTAATTTGGGCTGCCAACTTTGTGCCTGTTTCAACAATAAGAGCATAGGCACTGATGTGATCGATATCTAGATCAAGTGCTTCTTGTACCGTTTCTCGCCAATCATCTAAAGACTCCCCTGGAGTGCCATAAATAAGATCAACGCTGATGCTTTTAAATCCTGCAGCGCGCGCCATATCAACTGCGCGCTTAACATTTTCAGGATTATGCGTGCGATCAAGTACAGCTAATACATGCGGTTTTGCTGATTGCATACCAAAAGAGATGCGATTAAAGCCAACTTCTAAATAGCGCTCTAACTTCTCTTTAGTAACTGAATCTGGATTAGCTTCTAGAGTTATTTCACAGTCAGCACTCAAGCCATTGCGCGCCTTAATAGCTGCAATCACACGTCCTAAATCATCTGCTGGCAAAAGTGAAGGTGTGCCTCCCCCGAAAAAGATTGTAGGCACTGGCTCTTTTGGTGCGGCATCTAACTCTTTTAAGACAGCATCGATGTAGTCATTACTAACAATTTCAAGGGTTGCGCCATCTTGGAGCTCAGAAGGCGTGTAAGTATTGAAGTCACAGTAGCCGCACCGCTTAATGCAGTACGGGATATGAACGTAGAAGGAGAGCGTCATTGCCCTGCTTTGCGAGCAGCCTTGACCTTTTCAATATCTGCATCGGTCGCAAGTGCTGCTACGAAAGCCTCTTGTGGAACTTCAACACGTCCCACCATCTTCATGCGCTTCTTACCCTCTTTTTGCTTCTCCAAAAGCTTTCGCTTACGTGAAATATCTCCGCCATAACACTTAGCCAAAACATCTTTACGGATTGCACGAATACTTTCACGGGCAATAATGCGAGAGCCAATTGCAGCCTGGATAGGAACTTCAAACTGCTGACGTGGGATTAGTTCGCGCAGCTTGCCCGTCATCATTACGCCATAGGCATATGCCTTATCGCGGTGAACAATGGCACTGAAAGCATCCACGGCTTCACCCTGTAACAAAATATCAACCTTTACCAAGTTGCCTAGCGCATCTCCCTTTTCTTCATAATCAAGGGATGCATAGCCTTTTGTGCGAGATTTAAGTTGATCAAAGAAATCAAAGACAATTTCTGCCAATGGCAAGTCATATCTGATTTCAACTCGATCTTCTGAGATGTAATCCATACCTAGCAAAACACCTCGGCGCTCTTGGCAAAGCTCCATGATTGTTCCGATGAAATCAGATGGAGCAAGAATCGTTGATTTAACAATTGGCTCAAAGACTGTCTCAACTTTACCTTCCGGAAACTCAGAAGGATTAGTTACGCGAATCTCTTTGCCATCATCCATCACAACGTTATAAACAACGTTAGGGGCTGTTGAGATCAAATTGAGTTTATGTTCGCGCTCTAACCTCTCGCGCACAATTTCCATGTGAAGTAAGCCCAGGAAACCGCAACGGAAACCAAAACCTAGAGCTGCAGAGCTCTCTGGCTCATAGACAAGGGCAGCGTCATTGAGTTGTAATTTATCGAGTGCTTCACGAAGCACAGGAAAATCTGCACCATCTAGCGGAAACAGCCCAGAGAAAACCATGGGCTTGGGATCTTTATATCCAGCAAGTGCGACCTTGGTTGGGTTGTTGTAGGTAGTAATAGTGTCGCCCACACGTGATTGACGCACATCCTTAACACCTGTAATTAAATACCCTACTTCGCCAACACCTAATCCTTTAGATGCAACTGGTTCTGGTGAAATAACGCCGACTTCTAGGGCTTCATGTCGAACGCCAGTTGAAAACATTTGAATCTGTTCGCGCGGAGACAAGTGACCATCAATGACACGGACATAGGTAACAACACCGCGATAGGAATCATAAACAGAGTCAAAAATAAGTGCGCGAGCAGGTGCATTGGCATCACCTTCGGGTGCTGGGATTTGAGCAATGATTTGATCGAGTAGCTCTGCAACACCATCGCCAGTCTTACCTGAAACACGTAAGCAATCCTCAGGCTCACAACCAATGAGCTTTGCTAACTCTGCAGCAAACTTTTCAGGTTGGGCGTTTGGTAGATCGATTTTGTTGAGCACGGGAATAATCGTTAAATTATTCTCCATCGCTAAATAAAGATTTGCCAAAGTCTGGGCTTCAATTCCTTGTGCGCAATCCACAAGAAGAACTGCGCCTTCACATGCAGCTAGCGAGCGCGAAACTTCATAGGTGAAGTCAACGTGACCTGGTGTGTCAATCATGTTCAGGATGTATTCCTGACCATCAATTCCACTGCGCCATGGCAGACGAACTGCTTGGGATTTAATAGTGATTCCGCGTTCGCGCTCAATATCCATACGATCTAGATACTGCGCACGCATATTGCGCGCCTCTACTACTTCGGTAATACCCAACATGCGATCGGCAAGAGTTGATTTACCGTGATCAATGTGGGCAATGATGCAGAAGTTACGTATCTGCGCCGGATTAGTTGCTGCTGGTTGTGGCGCCTTAGCAAGTGAAATTGCAGGCATGAACCTAGCCTCGCTTTAAGATCGAAGAAAAATTAACGTGCGCCGGCTTTGGCTGCTGCCTTAGCCATTGATGACTTCTTGTTTGCTGCAGTGTTCTTGTGAAGAACACCCTTTTGAACAGCAACATCGAGAGCCTGAGAAGCTGTGCGAAGCTCAGTTGTGATTGCAGCTGAATCTCCTGCGCTGACACTCTCACGGAATTTACGGACAGCGGTCTTGATAGATGAGCCCACAGACTTATTACGAAGGCGTGCCTTCTCGTTGGTCTTAATGCGCTTAATCTGAGACTTGATATTTGCCACGCTGTAGTACTCCGAACTTCTAGGTGTGTTGAAGGGTAAAGGTTACCCGTTAGGGCCCGAAGGCTCAAATCAAGCGGTAATGATGCCTGAGGAGGCTGCTCGGCGGCGCTTTCGCCCACCCGCTGGCTTGGTCTCTGCAGGTGGCTGATCATCATTTAAAGATTCATGGAACTCATGCTCGGTGGCATCTTTTTCCTCTGCGTCTTCATGTTGTGATGATGGAACATCTAGTTGAGGCATGGGTGCCTTCATCTTCACAGGCTCCATATGAATATGAATTCCACGTCCACTACATGAATCACATGTAGTTGAGAAAGCTTCGATGAGTCCCTGTCCAACACGTTTGCGTGTCATTTGAACAAGACCAAGGGAAGTTACTTCTGCTACCTGGTGCTTGGTGCGATCTCGGCCTAAGCATTCAACCAGGCGGCGCAAAACCATCTCGCGGTTTGATTCCAAAATCATATCGATGAAGTCGATTACAACGATTCCACCTAAGTCGCGAAGACGTAGTTGGCGAGCAATTTCTTCAGCTGCTTCTAAGTTGTTCTTAGTAACAGTCTCTTCCAGGTTTCCGCCCTTACCAATGAATTTACCGGTGTTAACGTCGATAACAATCATTGCTTCAGTGCGATCAATAACAAGTGAGCCACCTGAAGGTAAGTAAACCTTGCGATCAAATGCCTTAGCTAACTGCTCCTCGACTCTAAAGTCTGCAAAGAGATCGCCAGTACCTGTGTATTTTTCAATCTTTGTTGTTAACTCTGGAGCGATAAAGCCAAGATAACTTGTTACTTCATCCCAGGCTGTTGCACCTTGCACAGTGAGCTTCCGGAAATCTTCATTGAAGATATCGCGAATAACTCGAACAGCAAGATCAGGCTCTTGGTAGAGGGCAACTGGTGGATTGAAGTTTGTGTTCTGGGTCTTGGCATAAATCTCATCCCATTGGGCCTTAAGACGTGCAACATCACTTGTTAAATCTTCTTCGCTCACACCTTCAGCAGCTGTACGAACAATCACGCCAGCTTCTTCTGGAATTAGGTTCTTTAAAATTGCTTTCAGACGTGTGCGCTCAGTCTCTGGCAGACGCTTTGAAATACCAGACATTCCTCCGCCTGGGACATAAACAACATAGCGTCCTGGCAGTGAAATTTGGCTAGTTAAACGTGCACCCTTTTGACCGATTGGGTCTTTAGTAACTTGTACTAATACTGGCTGACCAGTCTTTAATACAGTTTCAATTTTGCGTGGTTCAGACTCAGAAATTCCGGCAGCATCCCAGTTCACTTCACCGGCATACAACACAGCGTTACGGCCCTTACCAATATCAACGAATGCAGCTTCCATAGATGGAAGAACGTTTTGAACACGACCCAAATACACATTACCAACGTATGAAACGTTGCTATTGCGATTCACATAGTGCTCAACCATGATGCCATCTTCAATAACAGCGATTTGTGTGCGATCTGCAATCTGGCGAACAAGCATCTCGCGGTCAACATTTTCGCGACGTGCTAAGAACTCTCCATCTGTAATAACTGTTGAACGCTTGCGATATGGCTCGCGGTATTCAGAGCGAGCGCCACGATCGTTGCGATCATTGCGATCACGACGTCCGCCACGGCGATCATTGCGTTCTGGACGCTCAGTTCGTGCTGGACGTGCTGGACGTTCGCGAACTTCGCGGACCTTAACAACTGTTGCAACACCATCTTCATCAATTACTTCACCTGGTGTTACGCCTTCAGCATCTCCTGCTGCGCGGCGACGGCGGCGACGGCGATGTGTTGTCCCATCACTATCAGTTGCCTCTTCACCGCTTTCAACGGTTGAATCTTCATTTGTTGCACCATCTGCGCCAGGCTTTCGACGACCACGGCCACCACGGCGACGGCGACGGTTGCGATCAGGACGATCTCCGCCTTCTGTTGCAGGTGCATCGACTTCAGGGGCCTGCTTAACCTCTGCTTTTTTGCGCACAGCTTTTGCAACCGGCTTATCTGGGGCTGCTTGAAATACTGGAACCGGAATAGCTGCTTTTTTGCGCGTAGCTTTCTTAGGCTCTTCCGTTGCTACTTCAGTAACTTTGCCTGAAGCTTTCTTAACCGCACGCTTGCGCGGTGTTTTAGGCTCAATAGCCATGGCACCAAATCCTCTATGCGTCTTTTACAACGCTTATCTCGTTAAAAAATCCCTGTTTTAGGTTTTTCTTACCTGTTCGCGCTGGGCTTTTACCGCGATGGATTCGCGAGCCGCGCTGAACTATGTGCTCTAAGTATGGCAGATAGGGGCGTAATTGCCTACTTCAGCCTCTAGAACGAGCGTGAACGTTCTGCAGCAGGCCAAAACCAATCAAAGTGGCAAACATCGATGATCCACCGTAGGAGATGAAGGGCAGTGGCACACCAGTCATTGGCATGAGCCCTAACGTCATTCCAATGTTTTCAAATATCTGAAATGCAAACCAGGCAATCACACCTGTTGTCACTAATCGCCCAAAGGGGTCACTCGTTCTTCGTGCAATTGCAAAAGCTCGCATGAGCATAATTAAATAAAGAATCACAATTAAGCCACTGCCTAGGAAACCTAACTCTTCACCCGCAACGGTAAAAATAAAGTCAGTCTGTTGTTCTGGCACAAAGCGACCATTTGTTTGTGGTCCATTAAATAATCCAGTTCCAATTAATCCCCCAGAGCCCACGGTGATGCGGGCTTGGCGAAGTTGGTAACCCGTTCCTTGTGTGTCAACAGTTGGATCAACGAAAGTCTGCAGACGCTTAATCTGATAGTCACTTATGACTCCAGTGTTAGTGGCAACAATGCCTCCTAGTACTGCGATGAGCAATAGCCCAACAACCCACTTTGTCGGTGAGCCAGAAACAGCGATGATTGTTACAACTGATGCCGAGATAATAAAAACAGTTCCCATGTCAGGTTGTATCAAGATAAAGATCACTGGAATTGCAGCAACAGCTAGGGCTTGGAGAACATCTCTAGAAGTTGGTTCATTGCTATCGTGAGAACGCTCAGATAAAATCATGGACATTCCAATGATGATGGAGATTTTTGCAAGCTCTGCTGGCTGAATCTGGAAACCTCCAGGCAGTGCAATCCAGGCCTTAGCACCATTTACTTCACTGCCTAAACCTGGAATCAAAACAACGATTAATCCAATAACGCCTAAGCCCCACACAATCGGTGTGTAGGCACGTAGTAAGCGGTAGTCAATAGTTGTTGTGCCATAGGCCAAAAGCGCACCAATGGCGATATTAATAACGTGGCGCTTTAAGTAATACTGCGGATCTAAACCATTGCGGGCATACCAATCACGCGTTGCTGCATAGACCAATAAGGTGCCGATGAATAAAAGAAGTGCAACGGCAGCGGTTAATACAGGATCAAAGCCATGAAATATTGAACTTCGTTGGCGGCGATACAGGCGTTGACGCGCACTTATTTGGCTCATGGCACCTCCTTAGGCTTTGTTGCAGGTGAAATCTTTGGCAGCGCTGTTGGAGGTTTTCCATTTGGGTAAATGGCTGCTCCTGGAACAACTTTATTACCTTTAACTCCGAAAATTGCTTCATAGATGGCTTTGACACCCACACCAGAAGTTGATGCACCAAATCCACCTTGTCCAACCATCATCACAACTGCAAATCGAGGATTCTTAGTTGGCGCAAAAGATGCAAACCAGGATGTGTCATCTTTTAGTGTTCCATTAGGATTTCTACCAAATACTTGGCCAGTTCCAGTTTTTCCACTTACTTCAATGGGAAAGCCAGCAAAAACTCCAGCACCAGTTCCGCTGACAACTACTTCACGTAGGGCGCTTTGTAAGAATTTAAGAGTTGAAGGCGCAGTGGTAAGAGTTCCTAGCTTCTTTGGATCAATGGCCTTAATTACTGTTCCATCGGTCTTAACGATCGCTTTGGCAATACTTGTTTGCCAAATTGTTCCGCCATTGCCAATGGCTGCATACATCTGAGTTAACTTCAAAGGTGTTACTACGGTGTCACCTTGTCCAATAGAGAAGTTCACAGCATCTCCAGCGCGGACTTTGTCACCGTCCACACAGTTCTCTGCAGCTAATTGAATAAGAAATGGGGTCTGCTGGGCTTTGGTAGCACGGGTTTTGTAGTTGCAATAGAACTCTTTATTCTGCTCAAACCAACTCTTTTTATAGTCACGATCAGCCAAACGGGATTTTGATTCAGATGGCAGGTCAATGCCTACTTTTTCAGTGATCTGGAATGCCTGTGCTGCTTTAAAGAAATAGTCGTTAGGGCTCGATTTTGGTCGCAGACCACCATCGCGCAGCCATTCATCAAATGCGATTTGATACCAAATGGTGTCGCAAGAGACTGCAATAGCCTTCTTTAAATTCATTCGACCCTGATTTCGACTATCAAAGTTTTGAAATGCACGAGTACCAACCTGCACTTCAGAAGGACAGTTATAGGAGGCATTTAGGTCATATCCGGCTGCAGCTGCGGCAACAACGGAGACAGATTTAAATGTTGAAGCGGGTGCAAATAAACCTTGAAGTGCACGGTTTAGTGCCGGAACAGCTTTTTTCTCACTGAAAAGATCTGATGCTTGTTCAACTGTTAAACCCTTTTCAAAAGCATTGGGGTCATAGGTGGGATATGAAGCAAGAGCCAGAATGCGACCTGTTCTAATATCCATAACAACGGCGGCGGCTGAATCAGAGGTGTAACCATTTGCTCGTCCGCGCTGCACCGCATCGGCCAAAGCTTGCTCAGCGGCAGCTTGTAATCTGATATCTATACTTGTTACTAAGTGATCACCAGCAATTGGTTTCGTATTTTGGCTCTCTCGAGTAATCACTTCTTTTCTATCAACGATAAGAGTTCTAATACCTGGAATGCCGCGCAGATAAGAATCATATTGAATTTCAAGTCCAGCTTTTCCAATTGATTCACTTCTAAAATACTGCTTGCCAGTATCTTTCGTTAAATCATCTTCGGTCAAAGGTCCGACATATCCCAATACATGTGCGGCATTGACATTAACTAAACCTGGATAACTACGGATTGAAATTGGTTGGGCATCAACGCCAGGAAATTGATCCGGACGTTCCACGATTTGCAGGGCAATATCAGGATCTGCTTCCTTAGTAATTGGAATAGGTTGATATCTAGAACCAGTCCAACATCCTGCACGTTTTCCAACAGGTAGTTCTCCACACAAGCGAGTATTTGTATATACGTCCAGGTAATTGAGTTTGAGAAGCTTTGCCAGGCGCTGCATTACTGCCACACCTTTATCAGGCTGTTTATCGATTTCAATGCGATCAATAGTTATAGCCAAACCCACTTTATTAAGGGCCAATGGGACGCCAGAAGAGTCAACGATTAAGCCGCGATTAGCAGGTGCCACAACGTCACGGCTTTGAATACTTAGGGCTGCATCACGGTATTTTGGCCCTGCAGCGATCTGTAAATAGAACAAACGCCCAAGAAGTGCTGCAAGTAAAGAAACAATCAGAATCTGCACAACAAGCAGACTTAAACGTGAGCGCTGGTTCATAACACTGTTCGTGTTTCAAAGACAAAATTGTGCATAAATGAAAATACTGGAAGCACGATTGGAGTAATAACTAGCGTCCACAGTGAGTTACCAAGCAAAGTGAGAAGGATTTGCGCAAAACCTCCTGTTGTAACACCCAACAATGCACTGCTTGCAAGGAAAAGTAGTCCAGTAAGAAGGTTGGCAATCACTACAAAGAAAACAACACCAATAGGGTTTCCGTTGATATTGCCATCACCGTAACCCAGGTATGAGACGCCATAACAAATAATGATCATGATCAGTGTCCATTGACCTACCGGACCACCAGCACTTTGTGACATGTCCATCAATATTCCTGCACCAAAACCTGTGAGCGCTGCGATCTCTGGCGTGCTGATAACTGCCCACACAAGTGCAAAAATTACAAAGAGTGAAAATCCCCCGCCTGGCAGTTTGAATTGATTTACTACAGCTTCTTGAAAAAGGAAGATAAAAAGAAATATCGGTGCAGAAAGTGAAAGCTGGCGGGTTAACATCGTCAGCTACTTTGTTGGAGACGGTGATGGTGTGACATAGACCGTGACCGTTGGAATAGGAGTTGGGACTGGCTTAGGCGGAACAAGTGCATCACCTGGATTAGAAGATGAGGCAGCGACGACAACTGCCAGAACACCAAGTCCACCAAAGTTTGTGTAGTAACGAACTGTGCCACTTTGTGCGATCTCTCCAGCTGAGTTATCAACGGCCGTTACATAACCAACTGGAACTCCTGGAACAAAGGGACGATTTGCCACACTACCGCGTGCTAGTAATACATCGCCCACTTTTACGCTCGTTAAGTTATCAAGTAACTGCAGTGAACCTGAGCGTGTGCCTTGGCCAGTTAAAATACCTATTTGCTGGGTTCCTGCAATACGAATACCGATTTTAAAGGCTGGATCAGATGCCAGCATCACCAATGCACTCCTTGGATAAACCTCTTTCACAACTCCAGCAATTCCGCTTTGTGAAAGCACAGTCATATTTTTCTTGATGCCAGCATTTGAGCCACTATCAATAGTTACTGTTTGAGAAAAAGATTGGCTAGAACCTTGGCTAATAACACGGGTGTTCACAACTTTATAGCCGGCAGTTCCTGCTAAATCTAAAATTGATTCGAGTTGTTTTAACTGCGCATCAGCGTTCCTACGGTTGAGCAAATCTGCCTTTAACTTCGCATTATCGGCACGTAGTTTCTCGATTTGATTGCGTGTTCGACCTAAGTGCGTAATATCGGTAACAAAGTTCTTGACTGGAGTAAGAATGAAATTTCCGGCTTTTTGGAAAGGTGAAAGGATTGTTTGCGTGCCTTGACGCGCACCATCTAGAACTGCAACTCCACGTAAATCTAAAGTAATCAGAAATAGCGCAGTAACAATTAAAATGATTAAGAGAAGACGGGTACGACCTTCTCCGCCGTAACGCATCTTCTCATTAACCTATCGACGAGGTTCGGAGATTAAGACCTTCTCTAAAGCCTCAAACTCTTCGATACATTTTCCGGAACCTTCAACTACTGCATCCAATGGACGCTCAGCAATGTGAATAGGCATTCCAGTTTCTTTACGAAGACGCTCATCAAGACCCTTGAGCAAAGCACCGCCACCTGTGAGAACAATTCCACGATCCATCAAATCTGATGCAAGCTCTGGAGGTGTTTTATCCAGTGTGCTCTTGACTGCGTTAACAATTGCGTTCACTGGCTCTTCAAGTGCTTTGCGAATCTCGGCTGCAGAAACCACGATTGTCTTAGGCAAACCTGTTGCTAAGTCACGACCACGAATTTCAGCATCGTTTTCACCAGCTAATGCATAGGCAGAACCGATAGCCATCTTGATTTCCTCAGCTGTGCGCTCTCCTAAAAGTAGTGAGAATTCACGCTTAACCCAGTTAATAATCGATTGATCGAGCTCATCTCCGCCGACGCGAATTGAAAGTGAACAAACAATTCCACCGAGTGAGATAACTGCAACCTCAGTAGTGCCTCCACCAATATCTACAACCATGTTTCCTGTTGGTTCATGAATGGGAAGCCCAGCACCAATGGCTGCTGCCATTGGCTCTTCAATAATGTAAACCTTACGAGCGCCCGCAGCATATGCAGCATCTTTTACTGCGCGCTGCTCAACACCAGTGATACCTGATGGAACACACACCACAATACGAGGCTTTGCTAAGTAACGACGACGGTGCACTTTTTGAATAAAGTAACGCAGCATGCGCTCGGTTGTCTCAAAGTCTGCAATCACACCATCTTTAAGTGGACGAATAGCGACGATATTTCCCGGAGTACGGCCGATCATCTTCTTGGCTTCAAGACCCACAGCTAAAATTCCACCAGTATCTTGATTGACGGCAACTACAGATGGCTCGTTCAAAACAATGCCACGTCCGCGCACATAAACAAGCGTGTTTGCAGTTCCAAGGTCAACGGCCATATCACGACCGATGAAAGACATTCTGCTCTGTGAACTCATACTTTTGCACTCCTTGATTATTTGGGGAAGAAAATTTGAATCTCGCGCGCAGCCGATTCAGGTGAATCTGAGCCATGCACAATATTCTGAACTACTTTGGTGCCTTGATCCCCAGCTAAGTCACCACGGATTGTTCCGGGCGCTGCAACTGTTGGATCAGTAACTCCAGCTAAGGAACGAAATCCTTCGATAACACGATTACCTGAAGCAACCATTGCAACGATTGGTCCTGACATCATGAACTCAACGAGCGGTTCATAAAATGGCTTACCAATATGTTCTGCATAGTGTCGTTCAAGTAATGCGCGATCAGCGTTAAGTAAACGTAACGCTTCGATGGAATATCCCTTTGTTTCAACACGAGAGATAACTTCGCCCACTAAACCACGACGGACTCCGTCTGGCTTAACCAGGATTAAGGTTTTCTCTGTGCTCACCTGCCTAGTCTATTAGGCCTTTTCCCCTGCTTGTGCCAGCAGAGCCGCCCGCGCAGCTTCTCCCTTGCGCCCCACAATGATGGCCGCTGCCCATAGTCCTAGGAATATCACCCCGATAACAAAGAAGGATGGGACGAAAAAGCCGAAACTAATCATGAAAATCTGCAAAATGGAGCCGATATATAAACCTGAACGTCGCTTGAGAATACCGGCATTGAGAAAGAGAAGAAGGGAAATCACTGAGCCATAGATTAAAGCGGCCGTAGATTGATCTTTAGTTGCCAGCAAAATCGCAAAACCTAAACTCAAGCTCTCCATAACAAGAACAGTTGCTCCTAAAACTTTCATTTCGCAAACTTCTTTCTGAAATAGGTTCTGGCTTCTCCCACGGTAACAACCGAGCCGGTCACAATAATACCAACGGTGTCTTCACTTAGGGGTCTGGTGGCATCCCCCACGGCGCGATCAAGGGCTGTGCCTAAATCTTTAACTTCAAAAACTCGATCATTGCCAAAAACTTTAGTTGCTAGCTTTTCTAAATCAGATGATGACATGGCACGCGTAGAAGAACTTTGGGTGACAATGACATGATCAACAATCGGTTCTAGCTCTTGCAAGATTCCAAGGCCATCTTTATCGCCAAAAACACCCACAACAGCCACAATCTCATCAAAGTTAAATTCACTCTTAAGCGTCTGGGCTAACGCCTTTGCGCCATGTGGATTGTGTGCAGCATCTAGAATCACGGTTGGATCACGGTGCACAACCTCGCATCGCCCAGGTGAAGTAACTGCAGCAAAACCTGCCCGTACCGCTTCAATATCTAAGGGTTGATCGCCAAAGAAAGCTTCCACTGCCACAAGTGCACTAGCAGCATTAGCCGCTTGGTGTTTTCCATGCAGGGGTAGGAAGATTTCATCGTATGTATCATGCAAACCTTGAATTGTGAGCAGCTGTCCCCCAACTGCAATAGCTCTAGCGGCAACGCAGTACTCAACACCTTCTCGCACAACATCTGCGCCAACCTCTGCAGCTCTGCGGATTAACTCTTTAGCTGCCTCTGGCTCTTGTTGAGCTAAGACGACAAAGCCGCCCTCTTTAATGATTCCAGCCTTAGTTGCAGCGATTTCATGGAGCGTATTTCCTAGATACTCCATGTGATCAAAGCCAATAGGCATGATTACTGAGACATCAGCATCAACAACATTGGTTGCATCCCACTGCCCGCCCATACCAACTTCAATAACACCAACATCTACTGGGTGCTCAGCAAAGGCAACAAAGCCAAGGGCTGTGATTGCCTCAAAGAAAGAGATGGGATGTTCAAACTTTTCATCCATTAAATCTAAATAAGCCGCAATATCGTTATAAGCAAAGATCAAATCTTTAGGATCAATAGGTTCACCATTGATAGCAATACGTTCACGATATGTTTCAAGATGCGGGCTAGTAAAGCGCCCCGTGCGCAAGCCTTGGGCAAACAAGAGTGAATCAATCATTCGTGTTGTGGTGGTCTTTCCATTGGTTCCACCAACATGAATTGTTGGATAGGTCAGTTGCGGTGAACCCAAAATATCCATAAGGGCTGCGATGCGCTGCGTTGTTGGATCAATTCGAACTTCTGGCCAGCGCGCTAGTAACGCCTGTTCAATCGCGTCAACGCGCTCTTGATCATCAGGGGAAATAATCATGCTTGGGGCAGTGCGCCAAGTTGTGCACTCAGGCGTTCGATATCAGAACTTGTTTTAGCAAGACGTTCACGGATTTCAACGACAACTTCTTCTGGTGCTTTAGCCATAAAACCATCGTTGTTGAGTTTAACTTCGGCAGTTTGCTTATCCTTAATCGCCGCCGCTAAATCTTTCTCTAAACGTGCACGCTCGGCAACAACATCAATAGATCCAGTTAAATCGAACTCAACTTTTACTGAACCGATTTCAACTTTTGCACTTGGCTTGATTTCACCGAGTTCAAGACGCAAAACAAATGCCATGGCACTTGCATAATCGGCAATGGCACCCTTTGCCACAAATCGTGCAGGAATCTTGAGCGAAGTCTTAATTCCTTGATCATTTCTAAACCTGCGAACATCGGTAATAATCTCTTGCATCTGGGCAATGAGCTTCTCTGATACTTTATCAACGTGTGCGGCATTTGCCACAGGCCACGAAGCAATAACAAGTGATTCTGCCCCAGTCAAAGTGGTCCAGAGTTGTTCAGTAATAAATGGCATTACTGGGTGAAGCAAGCGCAAGAGTTGATCAAGAACATGGCCTAGAACGCGCTTAGTCTTATCTGAATCATCTCCAGCAAAGGTTTCCTTGGAGAGCTCTAAGTACCAGTCGCAAAGATCATCCCAAGCAAAGTGATACAAAAGCTCACAAGCTCGAGCAAACTCATATTTTTCAAGCAGTGAATCAACTTCAGAGATTGTTTCTGACAAACGGCTAAGTATCCACTTATCAATAGCGTTGAGGGAATCAACGGCTGGAAGCTCTCCTTCAACGGTTGCCCCATTCATCATGGCAAAGCGGGTGGCGTTCCAGAGCTTGGTGGCAAAGTTACGTGAGCCACCAATCCAATCTTCAGCAAGTGCTTGGTCCGTGCCCGGGTTAGCACCACGCGCCAAAGTAAAGCGCAGAGCATCTGCTCCATATTTATCCATAAACTCAATGGGATCAATAACATTTCCACGACTCTTTGACATCTTTTTGCCAAATTGATCGCGCACCAATCCATGCAACATGATTGTTTTAAATGGTGGAACACCATCCATCGCAAAAGTACTCATCATCATCATGCGCACTACCCAGAAGAACAAGATGTCATATCCAGTTACTAGAACTGAAGTCGGATAAAACTTTGCTAAATCTGCGCTCTTTTCTGGCCAACCCAATGTTGAAAAAGCCCATTGTCCGGAAGAGAACCAGGTATCTAAAACATCTGGATCTTGTGTGTATCCAGCAGGTGCTGATTCACCTGGACCAACAACTACAACTTCATCATGTGGTCCATACCAAACAGGAATGCGGTGACCCCACCAGAGCTGGCGAGAAATACACCAGTCATGCATGTTATCTACCCAATCAAAATAACGTGGCTCTAACTCTTTAGGTTCAATCGTTACCAAACCTTTGCGCACAGCATCTGCAGATGCTTTAGCAAGAGGAGCAACCTTTACAAACCACTGCTTAGATAAACGTGGTTCAACTGTTATGTCACAGCGTGAACAGTGACCTACTGCGTGAATGTAAGGACGCTTTTCAGCAACGATGCGACCTAATGAGCGTAGTTTTTCAACAACAGCCACACGCGCTTCAAAACGATCCATGCCATCAAACTCAGTACCAGTGCCATCCATAACGCCGTGCTCATTCATAATCACAACGAAGGGAACATTGTGGCGAACTGCCATTTCAAAGTCATTGGGATCATGGGCTGCAGTTACCTTCACCGCGCCCGTTCCAAAATCAGGATCAACTAACTCGTCGGCAATAATTGGAATCATGCGATTAACAAGTGGAAGCAGCACTGATGTGCCAACCATGTGCTTATAGCGTGGATCATCTGGGTGCACGGCAACTGCCCCATCACCCATCATTGTCTCTGGACGCGTTGTTGCAACAGTAATACTTTGTTCACCTTCTCCATAGCGAACTGAAACAAACTCACCTGAATCATCGTGGTGCTCTACTTCAATATCTGAGAGCGCTGTTAAACATCGAGGACACCAGTTAATGATTCGCTCTGCGCGATAAATTAAGCCCGCATCATGCATCTTCTTAAACAAAGTAACTACAGAGTTAGACATCGCTTCATCCATGGTGAAGCGCTCGCGTGACCAATCAACAGATGAGCCAAGTCGCTTCATCTGTTCAAGAATTGCTCCGCCAGATTCAGCTTTCCAATCCCAGACTTTCTTCACAAACTCTTCGCGTCCTAAGTCATGACGAGATTTACCATCTGTAGATAACTGCTTTTCAACTACGTTTTGTGTTGCAATTCCAGCATGGTCCATTCCAGGTAGCCATAGAACTTCAAAACCCTTCATGCGCTTCATGCGAGACAAACAATCTTGAAGTGTTTGATCAAGTGCGTGACCGATATGCAAAACACCTGTCACATTCGGTGGTGGCAGAACAATTGAGAAAGCTGGTTTGCTAGATGATGCATCTGCCGTGAAGTAGCCAGCACTGACCCACTTTTGATACAGGGTTGCTTCGATATCAGCTGGTGAAAAACTGGAAGCTAGGTCGGCGGACATAAGGAGCAGTCTAGATTACGCGCTCTTCTCCTCTTGACCCTTGACTGCGCGTGAGCGCTTTGGAATGTCACCAGTTCGTTTAATAAATTGCGGTTGCGCCCCATTTTCGATGCAATCTTTGTTCACAATGACTTTAGCTACATCGCCACGGCTAGGAACGTCATACATCACACTCAAAAGCGTTGATTCCATGATGGCGCGAAGGCCGCGAGCACCCGTTCCGCGATCAAGTGCAAGATCTGCAATTGCATCCAAGGCTGGGGCATCAAACTCTAATTCAACGTTATCTAAATCAAAGAGGCGTTGATACTGCTTCACAAGAGCGTTCTTTGGCTCAGTCAAAATCTGCATGAGCGCTTCCTTGTCCAAATTCTCAACACTTGTTAGAACAGGCAAGCGGCCAATAAATTCAGGAATCATTCCAAACTTCAAAAGATCCTCTGGCATGACATCGGCAAAGATATCTTTACGGTTCTTATCAGTTGCATCCTGCAAAGTGGCATTAAAGCCCACCCCTGATTTACCAACACGGCTTTCAATAATCTTCTCTAATCCAGAAAATGCCCCACCAACGATAAAGAGAACATTAGTTGTGTCGATTTGAATGAACTCTTGGTGTGGATGTTTGCGGCCACCTTGTGGTGGCACAGATGCAACAGTTCCTTCAAGAATCTTCAATAGAGCTTGCTGAACGCCTTCACCGGAAACATCGCGCGTAATAGATGGATTCTCAGATTTACGAGCAACCTTATCGATTTCATCGATGTAGATAATTCCTGTTTCTGCCTTCTTAACATCGTAATCAGCAGCCTGGAGAAGCTTGAGCAAAATGTTTTCAACATCTTCACCCACATAGCCAGCCTCAGTAAGCGCTGTTGCATCTGCAATAGCAAATGGCACGTTGAGCATGCGTGCAAGAGTTTGAGCCATCAGCGTCTTACCGCAACCCGTTGGGCCAAGTAGCAAGATATTTGATTTAGCTAATTCAATTTGATCTTCGCGGTTTCCGCTTTGCACGCGCTTATAGTGGTTATAAACGGCAACTGAAAGTGACTTCTTCGCACGATTTTGCCCGATGACATATTGATCTAAGAATTCAAAGATTTCTTGTGGCTTAGGTAGTTCAGCAAGTCCAAGGGAAGATGCCTCGGAGAGCTCTTCAACAATGATCTCATTACACAGTTCAATACATTCATCGCAGATATAGACGCCAGGTCCGGCAATGAGTTTCTTTACTTGCTTCTGAGTTTTTCCGCAGAAGGAACACTTGAGCAAGTCGCTTGTTTCACCGATTCTGGTCATGGGTAAATTTTAGATTCTTTAGCGCTTTCGCGCTTGGGTTTTTACGCTTATCGCTGTTCGCCCTGAGAATAATTAACCGACAATTGGTGAAGTGCGCCCGCCTCAAATAGTTTCATATAAGAAAATTACTTAGCTGGCTTGGCCTTACGTGATGCCAATACCTGATCAATGATTCCGTACTCAACAGCCTCTGCCGCTGTAAGAATCTTGTCGCGCTCGATGTCTTTGCGAATCTCTTCCGATGACTTCACAACGTGGCGTGATAAAAGATCTTCTTGCAGACGAGTGATTCGATCGATCTCGCGAGCTTGAATTTCAATATCAGATGCCTGACCGCCACCTTCTGATGAAGGTTGGTGAATCAAGATACGTGAGTGCTCAAGGGCGTAACGCTTTCCCTTTGCACCTCCGGCAAGGATTACCGCTGCTGCAGATGCTGCTTGACCCAAGCAAATAGTGCTGATGTCTGGGCGCACAAACTGCATAGTGTCATAAATAGCTGTGAGCGCGGTGAAAGATCCACCAGGTGAGTTGATGTAGATCATGATGTCACGATCTGGATCCATAGATTCCAGAGTCAATAGCTGGGCCATAACATCGTTTGCGACTGTGTCATCGATTGGCTGACCCATGAAAATAATGCGCTCTTCAAATAGCTTTGTGTATGGATCTTGACGCTTGTATCCATAGGCAGTTTTTTCTTCAACAGTTGGAAGAACGTAGCGTGAGTTAATCTCGTGAATAGTCATTACGCTTTTCCTCCAGTGATTTGTCCCAGCGAAGTAACTACATGGTCTACAAAGCCATAATCCTTAGCATCACCGGCGTTAAACCAGTTATCACGATCTGAGTCTGCCAGAATCTTTTCTAGGCTCTGACCAGTGTGCAAAGCATTGAGCTCTGAAAGAGTTTGCTTTGTAATCGCCATCTGCTCAGCTTGAATACGAATATCAATAGCTGTTCCACCAATTCCACCCAGTGGCTGGTGCATCAAAATACGAGAGCTCTTAGTTGCATAACGCTTTCCCTTTGCACCAGAAGTGAGAAGGAACTGACCCATTGATGCAGCCATTCCAAAGGTAACGGTTGCAACATCATTTGGAATTAACTGCATGGTGTCAAAGACAGCCATACCCGCAGTAACAGATCCACCTGGTGAGTTGACGTATAAGAAAATATCTTTCTTTGGATCCAAAGAAGAGAGAAGAAGTAGTTGCGCACACACCATATTGGCCATGTCATCGCGGACTTCACCTGACAAGAAAACAATGCGCTCTTCAAGCAAGCGGTTGTAAATCTGGTCCTTCATTTTGCTTTCTAAATCCACGTGAGTATTCCTCCTAGTTGCACTTTTATTACCTGTAGTGACCCTAACAATATTGGGGACTAAATGCTTCCCAGTATTGCCACATGGGAGCGTGAACTGGGCGATGTTCGCTTAGGGCTAAAGAGTTTTAAGCCTCTTCGACTAGATCAGATGGCTGTGGCTGTGGGCGCAAGGCTTCAAGATCGATAACAGCACCTGATGCATCTTTGACCGTAATGCGACCAAGGACTGATGCCAACGCCTTTGCGCGCGTTACTTCTGCAACCAACTGAGATATCTGGCCAGCCTTTTGTAGCTCTTCCGCAAATTGCTGAGGAGCCATTCCATAGCGCTGTGATGTGCGAACTAAGTACTCTGTTAGTTCAATCTCAGTGACCTGAACATCTTCACTTTGAACGATTGCATCGAGTAGGAAATCAGACTTTAAAGATGCTCGGACTTCACCATCAACTTCAGTGCGGTGAGCGGCATCATCCAAGCGGCCTTCGCCCTCTAGGTGATCATTGACTTCTGTCTCAACCAGAGCATCTGGGACTGGAATATCTAGATCTGCCAATAGTTTTTTAATAAGGCGATCGCGTGCCTGTGTTCCTTGTTCCATCTTCTTCGCGCGACCCAAGCGCTCGCGGAAATCTT
>Ga0209551_1000098_pt1 | contig 27230 bp, 17 predicted proteins | sample LauGreSuBDMM15SD_2_FD_187568 | JGI IMG/M metagenome (GOLD analysis project Ga0209551, IMG submission 187568) | Freshwater lake microbial communities from Lake Michigan, USA - Su13.BD.MM15.SD (SPAdes) (version 3) | ecosystem: Environmental > Aquatic > Freshwater > Lake | place: Lake Michigan, USA... | reverse complement strand
CGTAGAAGGAGATGAATTCTACTCAGAAAGTATCTTGGTACATTGTACTTGGTACTTCGTACAGAGTTCTACTTGCTACTTGATACTTGCTATTTCTTTAATGTCGAATGCTGAACGCCGATTGAAGAATTTCGAAGTAGGGATTCGTATTAGGACATGAATTCTACTCAGAAAGTATCTTGCCTGCCTTCCGCAGGCAGAGTACATTTTACTTGGTACTTCGAACAGAGTTCTACTTGCTACTCTATACTATTTTTTAATGTCGAACTCCGAATGTCGTAATCAAAAAGTACAATGTACCAGGTACCAAGTTCAAAGTAGAGATTCGAATTAATATAGAATTCTGCATTTTAAGAATCATGGTACTTTGTACTTGGTACTTGGTACTAAATACTAAATACTAATCCTATCCAAAAGCTCGGTTACTTGTCTGCTTCCTGTTTTTCTAGAAAAAGCCTCCAAAGAGCCTAGCGTTTGCTGAGTACCTGCTGACTCATACAGCTCCCGAAGTTTTGCTTGCATCCCTTTCAGATCTCCATGCCCCAGAACAGCTCCAGCACCTGCTTGACTGAGTAGCGTAGCACTATCCCCTTGCGGATCGCCCAGAGCCAAAACAGGTAGACCCGTAGCTAGGTATTCAAAAAGTTTACCTGGAATATTGCCTTTGGCATTTTTAGTATCCGTCAGAATCAGGACCAAGGCATCAGTATTGGCATAAAATTCAAACACCTGATGGTGGGGCACATAGCCTGCAAAATGAATATGATTCTGTAGCCAAGGGTCGGCCTGTACCTGTTGAAGTACTTGTTCGCTTACCTTTCCTACAAAAGTCCAAGAAACCTCCTCCCCTCCGGATTGAAATTCTGCCTTGAGCGCCTGCATCAAAGGAAGCGGGTTACGGATGGCGTCGATGATTCCGGTGTAGACTAGATGTAGTCTTTTTGCAAGCTTGGGTCGAGGATGAAAATCAGTTGGGATATCGGCAGGATCATATCCATTGGTAATCAGGTCAATTTTTCTTCCCGAAAGTTTTTCCAAGTCTCGCTGAAAGGTTGGGGAAATGGTCACCACCCCATCGGCTTGCTGCAAGACCTTCCGCTCCAGGGCTTCGTGTCGTCTCCTGATAAAGGGGAGCATGGGAAGGGTATCCAAAAATTCCCACTGCGACCAAGGGTCTCTGAAGTCGGCAAGCCAAGGGATACCGTGTTTTTGTTTGAGTTTTTTCCCAATTAAATGCAGGCTATGGGGAGGCCCTGTAGTGATGATCGCTTGAAATTGACCATCTTGGAGTAGCTCGTTCAGAAATTGAACAGAGGGCTTCACCCAGAAAACTCGAGGATCAGGGACCAGTAGGTTGGCGCGTAGCCAAATCGCTAATTTATCCAGAATGCCTTTTTTTTGCTGTTCTAGGATTCGGCCAGGGTGGCTTTTCCCTTTCTTTTTCACTTTGGCAAACAACTGGTAGGGCTCCCAGATCGGAAAGCGGATCACTTCCAGATTGGGAGAAATTTCTTTGAGGAGGGTTTCGTCTTTGAGATCGAAATCGGGATTCTCAGGTGTAAAAATCACAGGCTCCCAACCTGCTTCGGGCAAGTACTTGGCAAACTTCAACCAGCGCTGAACCCCTGAACCTCCACTCGGAGGCCAATAGTAGGTGATTATTAAAACGCGTTTTTGCATGGTTGTCACTGGAGTTGCCACTACTTTGAGTAGTAAATGTACAAAAAAGAAAAAGGGGAAAGTTTCCTTCCCCTACAATAAAACGACATCTCCAATGGTCGGCACAGAAAGTTTCTTTCATGCCTTCAGGGTATACTTTTGCCCCTCTGTTGGTGATGAGGCTCAGTTTTAATACTCCACCATCGATTTTACTCAGAAGGCTACCAAGGTAGCTTTCATGATTTCGGGGCCGATCGCATCGCCATAGGCTACGGTGATTTTTCTTTTGGAATTCATGAAGGAAGTGTGGTTTAGCTCTTTCAAATTGTGCCGCAGAAGTAAGTATGTAAGGCGAAAAAAGGATGATAAACTTCAAAAGTTCCCTTTGGGATTTAAATAAAAAATAGTCAAATACAGCCTATTTTGGTCCTTTTTTTAGTTTTTTATACGCGTATGAATTTGGCATTCTTAGTGGGGGAGGTATATTTGTCTGAACTATGCTGCAAGACGATGTCTGAATTTGTCAACATTCTTACCGAAGAACGTCAAGGTATCCTCTACCTTACTATCAATAGAGAGGATAAAATGAATGCCATGAACCTTGCCACTTTAGCCGAATTGAGGACGGTATTTGATCAAGTGATGGACAACAAATCCATAAAGGCTGTCATTTTAACTGGAGCTGGTGAGAAGGCCTTTGTAGCTGGTGCTGATATCACCGAAATTGCCTCCCTCAATGAGGTCAATGCACGGAAGTTTGCAGAAAGTGGACAAGAAATTTTCGCAATGATTGAAAATTGTCACAAGCCTGTGATTGCGGTAACCAACGGCTATACCTTAGGCGGTGGCTGTGAATTGGCCATGGCATGTCACATGCGGATTGCAACTTCCAATGCGAAATTTGGTCAGCCAGAAGTAAATCTCGGAATTATCCCTGGCTACGGCGGTACCCAGCGCCTTACCCTACTGGTAGGCCGAGGCAAAGCCAATGAGTTGATGATGACAGGTGACATGATTGGTGCCGATGAAGCAAAAACACTCGGACTAGTGAATTATGTATTCCCCACCAAGCAGGAAGCTATTGCTGGTGCTGAAGAGATTCTCCAAAAAATCATGGGTAAAGCTCCTTTAGCCATCGGTATGGTGGTGGATTGCGTAAATGCAGTTTTTCTGGAGGAAGATGGCTATCAAACTGAGGCGAACTCCTTTGCCCGCTGCGTGAAATCAGGAGATTACAAGGAAGGTACTTCTGCATTTTTGGAGAAAAGAAAGCCTGTCTTCCGTGGAGAGTAAGTGATCCAGCAACCCATGGGCACACTAAAAAAACTCGCAGGACAAACCGCCATCTATGGCCTAAGCAGCATTTTAGGGCGCTCCATCAATTTTTTATTGATCATCGTTTATACTGGGTACCTGAGTAAGGCAGACCTCGGTGCATTTACGGGTATCTATGCCTTGATCGGATTTTTGAACATTGTCTTTACTTATGGCATGGAAACCGCCTTTTTCAGGTTTTCGACAGGAAAAAACCAGGATCCTAGCCGAGTATATCACAACTCTCAATCTCTACTAATTTTATCTAGCCTCGTTTTGGGCTCAGGAATCTACCTAGCAGCTCCTGCCTTGGCCCAGCTGATGAACTATCCTGGCCAAGCCTATTTGTTTCAATGGACGGCCTTATTGCTTGCCTTCGATGCCGTTTTGGCGATTCCTTTTGCCAAACTCCGACTAGAAAACAAAGCCAAAACCTTCGCAGTCGCCAAATTGATCAACATCTTTCTGAATGTAACATTCAACCTGCTTTTCTTGATTTGGATACCTGGATGGATTGAAAAGGGTGTGGTTTCCGAAGGAGTTTTGGGCTATCAATCTACTTGGGGAGTAGAATACATTCTACTGTCCAACTTACTTGCCAATGGCTTAATTATTCCATTTGTATGGTGGAAAGCAGGATTCTTTTCTTTCCGCTTGGAAAAAGAAATTCTCCAGCCCATGTGGGCCTACTCGCTGCCTTTGCTGTTTATGGGACTGGCAGGCGTGACCAATGAACTTATTTCGCGACTATTATTTGAGTATGTGTTGCCGCTTAACTTTTATCCTGGCCTGAGTAGCCGCGAGGCGGCAGGCATTTTTGGCGCTAATTTCAAGTTAGCCATCTTGATGAACTTGGTCATCCAAGCCTTTAAGTATGCTGCAGAACCCTTCTTTTTCAGAGAGTCCAAAGAAAAGGATTCTCCCAAGATGTATGCACAGGTGATGCATGTCTTCATCTTATTCTGCTCCCTACTCATGATCCTAATTTCAGTCAACCTGCAGTGGATCGGGCCGCTTTTCTTAAAAGGAGAAGGGTATGAAATAGGATTTTCCATCGTTCCCATGCTGCTGCTTGGCTACCTGCTGTTGGGGATTTATTTCAATCTGTCGATCTGGTTTAAACTGACTGACAAAACGAATTACAGCTTCTGGATTACCTTCTTAGGAGCACTAGTCAGTGTGGCAGGTATTGCTTTTTCGGTACCAATCTTGGGTTTTATGGGGGCAGCGCTAAGCACCGTAGCTTGCTACTTGGTGATGGCAATCATTTGCTACTTTTATGGGCAGAAATATTACCCTGTTCCCTATCAAACACGCCGTGGCCTAGGGTATCTGGTACTGGCGTTTGCCTTGAGCTATGGTGGATTTTATGTTCAGACTGGGGTCATTGGCTTAGATTCTTTGATCAAAAATTCAGGCGCCCTTATTTTTATAGGCGTAGTATTCCTTATGGAACGAAAGTTCTTCTTGTCACTAATTGGTAAAAAATCCTAAGTTTCCCCGGCGAGCCCCTTCCTTTTCTTCAGCCAAATTGATGAAAAGGCACTATGTTTGCAGGGGTCATTTGAAATTCCATTCTTCAGTGAGAGTCACTCCCATTTTTCTTCTTCTTTCCCTCCTTTTTCTGAGTCCAATAGCAGGATTTACACAAAAATCGTTGTCCAGAAAAGAGCTCAAAGCACAAGAACTAGAAGCAAATTCAAGCCGTTTTTTTATTGAAGGTGAAAAGGCTCTGGTTCTGGGAGACTTTGAAAAGGCTTACCGGTATTTAGAGAAAGCAAACGAATTTTCTCCTGAGCAACCTGCCATTTCTTACAAACTTGCAGAGGTACTACTGAAGAATAAGCAAGCTGAAAAAGCGCTTCCCTTTGCACTAAAAGCAGCAGCAGGGGATCCACTTAATTCCTATTATGTGTTGCTGGTCGCAGAGATTTATTCAAGTTTAAAGCAGCCCCTGCAAGCGGCAGCCTTATTGGAAAAATTAACCACTGGATCCACCAAAAACCAACAATACAACTTAGATCTCGCATCTATTTACTTAGATGCCAATGAATTTGACAAGGCCTTAGTAGCCTTGGATCGCGCTGAAGATTACTATGGAATACGAGAGCCGTTCACGGTACAAAAGCAACGTATTTATCTTCGAAAAAATCAGCTCGGAAAAGCTGTGGAAGAGGGAGAAAAATTAATTTCCTCCTTCCCCGGTAACCCAAATTACGTGCTTTCACTTGTGGAAATCTTGTACAATAATGCCAAGTTGGACCAAGCAATTCAGTTGGTCAACACGGAAATAAACAAGTATCCCAACCAGCCAGAACTTCAGCTGGCAGCTTACACACTTTATCAGGAAAAAGGGCAAATCTCACAAGCCAATACCTTTCTTTTGGAGGCCATTGCTAGTCCAGACTTAGCTCCTGCCTCCAAAGCAGCTGCTTTTCAAGGCCTATTAAAGGAGATGAAAACAGCGGAACGAGAAAAGCTGCTCGACAAATTGGAGCTCCAACTATTGGTGCAGCATCCAGAGGACGCAGCAGTTTTTGAAGCTATTGGAAACCGAAGAAAAGCAGAAAATAAGTTGGGAGAGGCGCTCGCGATGTACAAGAAGTCCATAGCCTTTCAACCCAAAAACGAAAAATTATTGGAAGAGGTAATTGTGAACTCTTTTGACGAGGGGAGCAACTACGAGGAAGTTGCCCGGTTCACGAGTATCGCCATTGAAGAATTTCCAGAAAGTGCTGAATTTTGGTTTTACCAGGGTGCGATTCTTTCTGGACAGAAGAAAGATTCCTTGGCAGTTCAGGCCTTGGAAACAGCCATCCGATTAAACGAAGGAAAAAATCCACAATTGGAGCAAGTAGCATACAGCACTTTAGGGAATAGCCAGTACCAAATGGGTGATCAACCTGCTGCATTCAAGAATTTTGAGAAGGCATTGGCGCTCAATCCAACTGACGAACAGGTCTTGAATAATTATGCCTATTTTCTGGCTTTAGGCAAGCAAGAATTGGAAAAGGCATTGGATATGGCTCAGCGTGTGGTGAAAAAACATCCTAAAAACGCCACCTACTTGGACACCTTGGCCTGGGTTTTGTATCAGTTGAAGCGGTATTCGGAAGCGTCTTTGTACCTAGAAGAAGCAATAGAAATCGAGAAAGTGCCTAGTGGCGTATTAATGGAACATTTTGGGGATGTTTTGTTTCGATTAGGCAAGGTCGAAGAGGCTGTTGGATGGTGGAAAAAGGCACAGGAAAGCCCCGAAGGTTCCGATAAGCTAGCACAGAAAATAATTGATCAACAAATCCATGACTAACTACCGAATCCTTGCAGCCCTTATGCTGCTCGTTTTGAGTTGGGGTTGCGCCAAAAAAACCACTCTAGTTGAGGGTAATCAGGCCATGGAATCCTTTACGCCTAGTACCACTCAGTTTGGGTACTTACAAGCCAAGGCCAAGCTAGTGCTCGAGGAAGATTCAGGTAAAATCACACGTGGGACACTACAATTGCGAGCAAAGAAAGATAGCTTAATTTGGTTTTCTCTTTCTCCCGGTCTTGGAGTGGAAGCAATTCGAGGCTTGCTTAGCCAGGAAAAAATCCAAATTCAGGATCGATTGGGCAAGGAAGATGTAAATATGACTTATCTGGAATTTGAGAAACGTTTTGGAATCAAGTTATCTCTAGGTCTTTTTCAAAACCTCCTTTGGGGTGATATTCCCTATCCAGCTAGTTTTGAAGATCGGTTGGTCCGTGTTGGGAAAAAATTTGAATTAACTCAAGTCCGAGATAAAGTTCGCTATTTTAGTAAGGTAGATACACGACACGGAAAGTTGACGGAATTATCGAGTGCAGCTATTGCGGGTCAAGGTTCCATTCTGGCAAGTTTTCCAAAATTTCAAAACATCCAATCCCAAATTTTCCCTGCAGAGGCATTGATTAAAGTGGCCTTAGAGGAGCCTACGGGTTCTCAAAATTTTAGGATTTACATCAACTGGACTACCTTAGATCCTCAGACAAGTCCCTTAACCTTCCCCTTCCGATTTTAGTAGTTATGAAAAGATTGGCCTGTCTATTTTTCTTCTCTTGCCTAGTGCTGCTCAGCACCACTGTACCTGCCCAAACCAAAAAGTCTAGGGAGCAGCTGGAGAAAGATAAAATTGAAATACAGATCCGATTAAAAGAGTTTGATGCCATTCTAAAGCAGACCACAGCTACCAAAAAAACATCGTTGGGTCAGCTGAACGCGATTACTAACCAATTTCAAAGTCAAAATCGATTAGTCACCACCTTGGATCGAGAAGTCAATTTGCTCTCCAATGACATCTTTGAAATTGAAAATGAAATTGGGAGTTTAGAGAAGCAGCTGATTGAGTTGAAGGCAGAGTATTCTCGGATGATTTACAATTCATCTAAACTCAATAGAGGGCTTTCGATTGTTGCTTTTGTATTTAGCTCAAGCAATTTCAATCAGCTTTACATGCGATTGAAATACCTTCGACAGTACACCGAAAGCAGGAAGAAGCAGGCTGAACAAATTGAAAAATTATCCACTGAGCTAGCCAATCAACGCACTCAACTGGATGAAAGAAAGGTGGACAAAGAAAAAGTGTTGGTGGAGGAAAAGACGGAGAAAGAAAAGCTGGAGGCGATGCGCAAGGAGAAACAAGGCATGGTCAATACGTTAACAAAAAAGGAAAAGGATATCCAAAAACAGATCACTGCAACTAAAAAACAACAGGAACAGCTGAATCGAATGATTAAATCTGCTATCGAAGCAGAAATTCGTGCTGCAGAATCTGCTTCTAAAAAAGAGAATAGCACAAGTACCAAAAAAGCAGGAACCAGTATGCCGATGACTCCAGAGGCTGCGGCACTTTCCAGTTCTTTTGCAGGAAATAAAGGAAAGCTTCCATGGCCCGTTGAAACAGGGATTATCTCACAAGGATATGGGACTTTCCCACACCCTTCCCTAAAAGGAATAACACTTGAAAACGACGGAATAGACATTCGTACTCAGCCTAACTCTAATGTTCGGGCGGTATTTGACGGGGTAGTGACCAAAATAACCAGCATCCCTGGCTATGGCAATACCTTGATTATCAAGCATGGAGAGTACTTCACGATGTATAGCCGACTGAAGTCTATATCCGTGAGTACCGGTCAAAATATCAAAGCGAAGGCCGTCATTGGACAAGTAGCAACAAATTCAGAAGGAGAGGCAGTAGTTCATTTCCAAACTTGGAAGGGCTTACAAATTATGGACCCTGCAACCTGGATTATAGCCAAATAGGTTAATTATTCTTACATTCATAAAAAAGATGCATAACAGATGTTGATCTCCTTGGGTAAGCGACTGATACTTGTATCTTTGTAATTGTAACTTTAAAAGCACAACATTATGACTACTCTAGGTTTTCTTCAAAATATTGGGGGAGGTTCGTTAATCCTCATCATTCTTGTGATTCTCCTTTTGTTTGGTGCAAAAAGAATCCCTGAACTAGCTCGTGGATTAGGACGTGGAATACGTGAATTCAAGGACGCCACCAAGGACATTCAAAATGACCTTGAAGAAGGGATGAAGGACAAGAAAAAATAATTTTTAGTCCCATTCTTTTGGAAAAGTATCGTTCCTTCGACGAAATTCAATTCGCCTTGAAGAAAGGAGAAAGCGATTGTCGATCGATTGTACAGTATTACCTACAAAATATTCAGACGAAGGCGCACCTCAACGCCTTCGTCGAAGTTTATACCCAATCCGCTCTTGAGCAAGCAGCCCAAGTTGACGAGAAAATTGCTTTGGGAACTGCTGGAAAGCTTGCTGGCATGGTAATTGGCATTAAGGATATCCTCAATTACGAGGGCCATCCCTGCACTGCTGGGTCCAAAATCCTAGAAGGGTACATTTCCCAATACACTGCCACAGCAGTTCAACGGCTTTTGGATGAAGATGCGATTGTCATTGGACGACTCAATTGCGATGAATTTGGAATGGGTAGTTCCAATGAGCATTCCATCTATGGAAAGGTCTACCAAGAATTAGACCCTACCCGTGTTCCTGGAGGGTCTTCAGGGGGATCGGCAGTAGCTGTGCAGGCCAACTTATGTACGGTTTCCTTGGGTACAGATACGGGTGGATCAGTTCGTCAGCCAGCAGCCTTCACAGGGGTAATTGGGATGAAGCCTACCTACTCACGCGTTTCCCGTTGGGGGCTGATCGCATATGCTTCCTCCTTTGACACCATAGGAGTTTTTTCAACTACTATTAAAGACAATGCGATGGTTCTTGAGGTCATGGCAGGCTATGACGAGAAAGACAGCACCTCTTCCAAAGAGGCGGTAGCACCTTATAGCAAACTTGATTTCCCGAAAGGGACGGTGAAAATTGCTGTTTTGAAAGAGGCTTTGTATGCTGCTGCATTGCAACCTGAAATCAAACGAAATACCCTGGAAGTAGTCGAAAGGCTAAAAAACAAAGGTTTTTCCGTTCAAGAAGTTGAATTCCCCCTCTTAAGCTATGTGCTCCCCACCTATTACATTCTGACTACTGCAGAGGCGAGCGCGAATTTAGCTCGATTTGACGGAGTAAAATATGGGTATCGAACACCGCATGCGCAAAATCTGGAGCAACTGTATAAAAACAGCCGAAGTGAGGGATTTGGAGAGGAAGTCAAGCGGAGAATTATGCTTGGTACATTCGTCCTTTCTGCCAGCTACCACGATGCTTATTTCACTAAGGCTCAAAAGGTTCGCCGGATAATTAAAGATCTAACTGAAAAATTGTTGACAGATTTTGACTATCTTTTGCTCCCAACTACTCCAACGACAGCATTTAAATTTGGGGAGCATGGAGACGATCCTGTCTCAATGTATTTGGAAGATTTATTTACCGTACAGGCCTCTGTATCGGGTGTCCCAGCCCTATCCATTCCCAATGGGAAGGATGATTCCGGAATGCCCATAGGGCTTCAGGTGATTACAAACTCCTTCAAAGAAGCGGAATTGTATGCCTTTAGCCACTTTTTAAGTACCTTGACTTTAAATTAGCCATTTGATGAAAAACATTATTTTAAGACTATTTTTAGCGAGTGTCGCTTGTTTTCTTTCTTTAAATCCTAAGGCATTTTCTCAAGAAAGTAGACTTTCGAATTCAGGCCAGCTAGAGGTGGTAATGCCGAACTATCATTACGAGTATGTTCCTGATTTCACTTATGAAGAAGTAGCAGGTCGCATCGAGAAGATGGAGTTAGAGATGGACTTTGAATTAAATGACCGCGTTTTTTCTTTTATACAATACTTCACCGTACGGAATCGAAATTACCTAAAAATGGTCTTAGCACGGAAAGAGCAATATTTTCCGATGTATGAAGAAACTATGAAAGACTATGGCATGCCGGTAGAAATTCAACACCTATCCATCATTGAATCAGGCTTAGATCCAAAAATCAAGTCGCGTGTTGGAGCCATGGGATTGTGGCAATTTATGCCTGCCACCGGACGGGAATATGGCATGCAAGTCAACCTTGATGTGGATGAGCGAATGGATCCAGAAAAATCTACTGAAGCTGCAGCAAAATACCTGAAGGTTCTTTACAAAATGTTCGGCGACTGGGAAGTAGCCCTTGCGGCTTACAACTGTGGCCCAGGGAATGTTCAAAAAGCGATTCGAAAGTCAGGAGGAAAGAAAACGTTTTGGGGTATCTATGAATTTTTACCTAGAGAAACGCGGAACTACGTCCCTCAATTTCAGGCCATGCTCTATATTCTCAATCATTTGGAAGAGCACAACCTTCGTTTAGAAGAGCCTAGTTACCCTTTAGAATATGACCATGTGAATTTTGATCGAGCGCTAAACCTGAATCGTTTAGCCAATCTTTCAGGAATTTGCTTAGCAGACCTTGAGAAGTTGAATCCTTCAATTAATAGAGGGAATGTTCCAGAATCAAACCGATCCATGTCTATTCGTATTCCCAAGTCAAAATCCTTTTTTATTAAAGAAAATTTAGCTTGGCTTGGTGATTCCATTGGAAAGTTCACCCCAATTGTTCTGGACCAAAAAGTTACCACTACGAGCGAGGCGAGTTCAACTCGAATTAGCTATAGAGTAAAGAGTGGTGATATGCTAGGTAAAATTGCCTCTCAACATGGAGTAAGCCTAGAAAAATTAAAAGAATGGAACAAACTCAGGTCCACGGTCATACACACCGGGCAGGTACTCTACATTTATCCGAAAGGACAGCCGGCCACAACAGAAACAAATTCTCGAGCATTGGCACAAAACACTTCTGGTTCAAAAACCTACACGGTTAAGCCAGGAGATTCGCTGTGGTTGATTTCACAAAAACACTCCCTCACCATTGACCAAATAAAGAGATTGAACAATCTGAATTCAACCCAAATCAAACCTGGGCAGCGCTTGATTGTGGGCTAAAAAAAGGCTTTTTTTCTAGTTTTTAAAAAAAAACTAACCCCTTTTTTACACCTCTTTTTGAAAAAATTCAACCTATGAAAGCAATTAACTTGAGCCTCCTATCCTTGTGTTTTCTATTCCTTTTCTCCTGTGAGGAAGGCACTGATTCCAATAGCTCCAAACCCAAGGCAAGAGGATCGATTGGAGAAATCATCCTAGCAATTGATTCTACCAAATGGGCAGGGCCTGTTGGAGAGGAACTTCGAGCAATTTTTGAGGCAGATTTACCAGGGATGATCCGATCCGAATCACTGTTCAAAGTGCATCGGGTAGATCCACGTGCAATGACACGGATGCTAAAAATGTATACCAACCTAGTGTATGTCACTACGTTTGATGATAAAAGAGGAGGAAGCCAAGTAATCAATGGGCAATTTACTCCCGAGTCCAAAGCCAAAGCTGCTGCAGATCCAAGCATCTATTCGCTACGGATGGAAGATGAGTTTGCACAAGGACAAGAAGTACTCTACCTATTTGGAAACAATGAAAAAGAGTTAATCGCAAACCTTCGCAAACACAAGGATCAGCTTCAAAATCTTTTCGAAATCCGTGAAAGAGACAGGTTAGCCAAGGCTCTTTTGGCTCGGAAAAATGCCGCTGCGCAAAGTGATGGACGCAAAAACCTAGGAATAGAAATTATGCCCCCTGTCTCCTATCAGATCGCAAAAACTGTCCCTGGATTCCTTTGGTTAAGACAGCCAACCCCCTCACAAAATAGGCCAGACATCAGTGTATATTTTCATGTTGAAGACTATAAAAGCGAAGAACAAACCTTCCCGGAAAACATCCTCCAACTGCGCGATTCAATCGCAAAGATCCATATTTTTGGAGATCCTGAAGACCCCAATTCCTTCATGACAAGTGAAAAACAAATCCCACCAGTTTTCAGAAACATGGTGATTAATGATAATTTTACAATTGAAATACGGGGCACTTGGAAGACCAACGATCTCAGCATGGGGGGAACTTACCTAGGCTATTTGATGATTGACGAGAAGAAAGGAAAATTGTACTACATGGAAGGCTTTGTATACTTTCCGAACGAACGCCACGCAGACGCGCTTCGAGAAATACAGACCGTTCTCCTCAATACCAACGTGAGTTGGACTGAGTAAAAAGGAATATAGACCCAACTTACACTACACATTTATGGCGATTATAATCAGAAAAGAGGACGCATTAAACTACCATAGCCAAGGTTCGCCTGGAAAAATCCAAGTGATTCCTTCCAAGCCAGTCTCCAGCCAATTGGATCTTGCGCTAGCCTATTCCCCAGGAGTAGCAGAGCCTTGCAAGGAAATTGCTGCCGATGTAGAAAATGTATACAAATACACCGCCAAAGGCAATTTGGTAGCCGTCATTTCAAACGGCACCGCAGTACTTGGATTGGGAGACATCGGACCCGAAGCCTCAAAGCCTGTCATGGAAGGGAAAGGAGTCCTTTTCAAGAAATTTGCCGGCATTGATGTCTTTGATCTGGAAATAGATGAGAAAGACCCAAAAAAATTAATTCAAATTATCAAGTCCCTAGAGCCCACTTTTGGTGGCATCAATCTAGAGGATATTAAAGCTCCCGAATGCTTTGAGATTGAGCAAACGCTAAAACGAGAGATGAAAATCCCTGTTATGCACGATGACCAGCACGGGACAGCCATCATCACTGGAGCAGCATTACTCAATGCCCTAGAGCTTGTTGGAAAAAATATCGAAGACATCCGGATTGTCGTTAGCGGTGCGGGCGCTGCGGCCATATCTTGCCTTCGCTTTTATTTAACCTTAGGAGTCAAAAAAGAGCATATTGTGGTGTGTGATACGGATGGTGTCATCCGTACCGATAGACCAGGATTATCTGGAGAGCGTGTCGAGTTTGCCACCTCCCAAAATTTTAATTCCATCGCCGACGCCATGCCTGGCGCAGATCTATTTCTCGGTCTTTCTGCGGGCAATATCATCTCACCGGACCTCATTCAATCCATGGCTGCCAATCCCATTGTGTTTGCGCTAGCCAACCCAGATCCTGAAATTGCCTACGAAACTGCCCTTTCTGCGCGAGAAGATGTGCTCATGGCTACTGGGCGTTCAGACCACCCCAACCAAGTCAATAATGTCTTGGGATTCCCCTACATTTTTAGAGGTGCACTAGACGTTCGGGCCACGACAATCAACGAAGAGATGAAGCTTGCCGCAGCAAAAGCGATTGCCAAGCTTGCCAAAGAACCTGTTCCCGAAATTGTGACCAAAGCCTATGGAGAGAGCAATCTCAGTTTTGGAAGGTTTTATTTCATTCCTAAACCACTAGACCCACGTCTAATCACCACCATCGCACCAGCAGTAGCCAAAGCAGCTATTGAATCAGGAGTAGCAAAAAAAATCATTACCGACTGGGACGCCTACGAAGTTGAGCTCCAGAAACGAATAGGTATTGACGAGCGCTTAATGTCTATCGTCATCGGAAGAGCCAAAAAAAATCCAAAGCGAGTGGTTTTCGGTGAGGCTGATAACCTCAAAATCTTGAAAGCAGCGCAGCTTATTTTCGATGAGAAAATCGCGATCCCAATCCTCTTGGGCAACCGGGAACGGATTTTGGGATTGATCGCTGAAAACTCACTAGACCTCGAAGGTGTGAGTATTATCGATCCCTTTGAGGAGCATAAGCTAAACGATAAATTTGGTAAAATCCTCGCTCAAAAAAGACAGCGTAAGGGCATGACCCTAACCGATGCGAACAGATTGGTGAAGGAACGCAATTATTTCGGAGCCTTAATGGTCGAAACTGGGGAAGCAGATGCCTTTATTTCAGGGCTTACCCGCGATTATCCAAAAACCATCCTTCCTTCCCTGCAAACTATTGGAGTTAAAAAAGGAGTCAATCGAGTAGCAGGCATGTATATCATGAACACGCCACGAGGTCCTTATTTCTTTGCAGATGCCACCGTTAATCTCAACCCTACAGCTGAAGAACTCGTGGAAATCATTGGACTCACCGCTACAGCAGTGAAATTTTTTAATATGGTGCCAAGAATCGCACTGCTCTCTTATTCCAATTTTGGGTCTGCTCAGGGAGATATTCCCTCGAAAATGGCTAAAGCTACCGCCTTGGCTAAAGAAAAATATCCAGACTTGATTATCGAAGGGGAAATGCAGGCAAATGTGGCCCTGAACCAAGAAATTCAAAAGGAAATCTATCCATTCTCCGCCCTATCCCAAAAAGGGAAGGAAGTCAATACACTCATTTTCCCAGATCTGGCTTCTTCAAACATCGCCTACAAGCTTCTGGCCGAGCTTGGAAACGCAGAGGCAATCGGTCCTATCCTGCTGGGCATGAATAAGCCCGTTCATATTTTGCAACTCGGAAGCTCCATTCGCGAAATCGTAAATATGGTAGCCATCGCCGTAGTGGATGCCCAATCCAGTAAAGAAAGATTATGATAGATTACCTGAATGGAAAATTAGTTTATAAAGACCCAACCTATGTACTTATAGACGTAGGGGGTATCGGCTACCATGTCAAAATCTCCCTACAAACCTACACTTCCATCAAGGATCAGGAGCAACTACGACTCCTCACCTACCTTCATATCAAGGAAGATGCCCATACCCTATACGGATTCAAAGAAGAACAAGAAAAGCGCCTCTTTCTTTTACTAACCTCCATTAATGGAGTGGGCCCGAGCACAGGACTCATGATCCTCTCTTCCTTAACTAGTACTGAAATCGAACAGGCCATCCTATCAGGTGATGTAGCTACTATTCAAGCAGTCAAAGGAATAGGTACTAAAACTGCCCAACGAATCATCTTGGAATTGAAAGACAAGGTTGGCAAATCAGGGAGTGGAGAAATTACCACTCCTTTAGGATTTCTAAATGGAGGCAATAAAATAAGAGAAGAAGCGTTACAAGCTCTAGTCACTTTAGGTTTTCCAAAAGCTGTGGCAGAGAAAAATATTGCCCTGGTACTCAAAAATAGTGGTGGAACTATTTCCCTAGAAGAGCTCATTAAGGCATCGTTAAAAACTTCTTAATTTCCACTGAATTGAAGGTTCAGAACTTCCATTTCTTTTTGAAAAATCCAATTGTGGGGATCACCATCCTTCTCGGGTTACTCCTTGCCTTCCTTCCCATCAGCACTCTTCAAGCTCAACAGACACCTAGTCCCAAGTCACGGATTGATTCGTTAAACGAACGAAGATTAGCCCCCTCTTTTTTGCTTTGGCAAACTAGAAGAACCTCTCCGCTCTATCCCTACCGGAATCCATTTTTAACCCAAAAATCCCCTTTTTTTCCTACTTCTCCGGTAAACAGAGCAGTTCAGGTCTTGATGGATTCCACCCTGAAATATCAGGTAGTGGATCAATTGGATAGCACTCGACTGGGTAACCAACAGGAATACGAGTTTGATAAATTCTCACTACTACAAGAATTTCAGGTTAGGCAGGATTACTGGAAAACCCGCTCTCGAGGAATTGATGGTGAAAGTGCCGTTGAAGGGAGAAGGCTCATTCCACCTATCACGATGAGTCCTACATTTGACCGCATCTTTGGGGGCGATTCGATTAACATCATCCCAACAGGCTATGTCAATCTTGATTTCGGCGCCATATTCCGAAGGATAGATAACCCCACTATTCCAATCCGCCAGCAGAAAAATGGCAATTTCAATTTCCAACAGCAAATTCAAATGGCTGTCAATGGAAATCTAGGACAGAAACTAAAGATTGGAGCCAATTTTGACTCCAACAACTCCTTTGATTTTCAAAATCAACTCAAGCTAGAGTATGATGGATTCGATGAAGATATAATCCAGTCCATCGAACTCGGAAATGTGAGTTTACCCATCCAAAATCGACTCATTCAAGGCGCCCAAAACCTCTTTGGAGTCAAAACAGAAATGAAGTTTGGTAAGCTCAACGTCACTGCCGTAGCATCCACACAACGAGGAAGACGAGATAACTTGGTGATTGATGCGAATGGACAAGGCCGGGCATTTGATATCCAAGCCTCTAAATACGATGAAAACCGCCACTTCTTTCTCAGTCACTTCTTCAGAGAAAATTACGAACGCTGGTTGAAAGGGCTTCCTCAGGTGACCTCTGGCGTTAACATCACCCGCGTAGAAGTGTACGTTATGAACCGGGCAACGAATACCGAAACGCTCCGGAATTTTGCTGCATTTATGGACCTTGGAGAAGGTAAGGTACTCCTCAACCCAGGCAATCCAGCCATTGGATCAGGTATTCCCAATAGCCCCGCCAGCAATGCTGCCAACCGACTGTATGCGAGCATCAATGGAAAGCCAAGCTATAGGCCTTTCGATTCTGGAGCTCGTGCCTTGGAGGGGGATTTAGGAATAAAAAAGGGTGTAGACTTTGAACAAATCAATGGTGCTCGAAAACTTGACCAAACAGAATTCTTTTTTAACGGTCAGCTGGGATTCATTTCCCTCTTCCGAAGATTGCAAAATGACGAAGTAATTGCGGTTTCTTACGAGTACACCTACAATGGGCAAGTATTCAAAGTGGGTGAACTCACCGAAGACTACCAATCCAGAGGAGAAGATGAACTGATTTTCTTGAAGCTCCTCCGTCCTGCACGCATCAATACCCGGGTACCAACTTGGGATCTGATGATGAAAAATATCTATAGCCTCAATGCAAGCCAAGTAGAACGGGATGGATTTCAATTGCAAGTGATCTACCGAGATGACCGCACTGGATTAGACAATCCCTCGCTTCTGGAAGGCACCAAGGTTAAGGATATCCCATTGATTCGCCTGACAGGCTTGGACAACCTAAATCCGCAAAATGACCCCGCCCCAGATGGGAACTTTGACTTTGTGGAAGGAATTACCATGCTTTCAGATCGAGGCCTACTCATTTTTCCGGTCCTTGAGCCTTTTGGATCTAACCTTGCACGGAGATTCAACCCGGATGAACAGGTACTACGAGAAAAATACGTCTACGACACCCTCTACCAAACAACACAAGCAGATGCTGAACTAGTCACTCGGCTCAACAAATTCTTTATCAAAGGAAGGCTTACAGCTGGATCAGCAAGTGAGATTCAACTTCCTGGATTGAATATCTCGCCAGGATCCGTGACGGTACAAGCAGGGAATATTCCACTCACCGAAGGGGTAGACTTCACGATCGACTACAATGTGGGACGACTAGTGATCATCAACGATGCCATCCTCCAGTCTGGCAAACAAATCAATGTCAGCTTTGAGAAAGCAGACCTAGTTTCCTTTCAAACCAGAAGTTTACTCGGTACGCGATTGGATTACATCGCAAATAAAAAACTAACTCTGGGAGGCACCTTCCTATTCCTAAACGAGCGTCCGAATGTCTCTCGTATCGCGACGGGCAACGAAACACTCCGAAATAGCCTTTGGGGATTAGATGTCAACTACAACAGTGAATCGCGTTTTCTAACCAAATTGGCAGATGCGCTGCCCTTCACCGATACAAAGGAAAAATCACTCGTGCAGTTTAATGCTGAATTTGCCCACCTCATTCCGGGTACTTCCAATACCGTGAATGGAGACGCCGCCTCCTATATTGATGACTTTGAAGCAGCCGTAACTCCCTTCTATCTTGGTGCGCAAGCCAATCAAAATTGGAAGTTAGCTTCGACTCCAAAGACCGCCGATAACCGATTTGATCTGAGCAAACAAACTGAAGATAACCTCGGCAGTGGCTACCGTCGCGCCCGGTTGGCCTGGTATAATATTGACAATATTTTTTACCGAGATGGAGGCCCAGGTGTGCCCACCAACATTACGGTTCAAGACCGTCGGAATCACTATGTAAGGAGAGTTATCCCTCAGGAGATTTTCAAAAATCAAGACCGAGAGGTGATCCTTGTCCCACAACCCTTGTTTGAGCTTGCTTTCTTCCCTCGTGAACGAGGGATGTACAATTACAACCCTGGACTGACGGCGGAGGGCTTATTGGCCAATCCAAGGCAAAACTATGGTGGCATCACTAGAGCCATCACCACTGAGGTTGATTTTGATCGAACCAATATTGAGTATGTCGAATTTTGGTTGATGGACCCCTTTCTTCCTGGCGAGAATGGAAAAGTTCTGGATGGAGTTTTCAATCAGAACAATACCACCGGGGGAAAACTATTTCTAAACCTTGGGGATATCTCAGAAGATGTAATCAAGGACGGAAGCCATGCCTTTGAAAATGGGCTACCGGCAGATGGAGATCCTACCGAAACTTCTGCCAACGAATGGGGTAGAATTACGCGTCAACAATTTTTGCTTCCTGCATTTGATAACTCCGCCAGCGCTCGAGTCAATCAAGATGTGGGCTTCGATGGACTTAAGAATGATGAGGAAGCCACCTATTTCAAAGGACGGTTTTTAGATCGGCTAAGCATCTCTTCTGCTGCGAAAAATGCATTGACACAAGATGTTTCTGCCGATGGCTTTCAATACTACCTGGATTCTAAATTTGACCAGGCCAACACCAAGATTCTGGAGCGGTACAAAAAATTCAATGGAAACGAGGGCAATACGCCAGTTTCCGCCGATCAAAACCTCCCCTACACCCCTTCTGGAACCAATACTCCAGACAATGAAGACCTAAATACAGACAATACGATCAACGAACTCGAAAATTACTACGAATATGAAATCGACCTGCGCCCAGGTCAACTCAAGGTAGGAAACAACTACATCGTGGATCAGGTAACCCATACCGAAGGGGGAGAGAAAGTCAACTGGTACTTATTCCGTATTCCTGTACGCCAGCCAGATCGAATTCAAGGAGATATCTCCGGATTCAAATCCATCCGCTGGATACGAACTTATCTAACTGACTTTCAGCAGCCAGTAGTGCTAAGAATGGCAGAATTTAGAATGGTCGGCAGCCAATGGAGAACCTTCCAAGAATCGCTTTTTGAACGCGGCTTTTTTCAGTTGCCAGAGCCTGACAACTCCAACCTGACAGTAGATGTGGTAAACATAGAGCAAAATGCACAGGGAAGTGAGACCTCCAGTCCCTATGTATTGCCTCCAGGAATACAGCGTGATCGAGACAATACCTCAGTTGTAGAGCGTAGACTAAATGAACAATCCCTTCGTCTTTGTGTAGAAGATTTGGCACCGAAAGATGCTCGAGCCGTATTCAAAAATATCAACATTGACTTGGTTCAATACGAGCGGATCAAACTGTTTTTTCACGCGAATAGTGAAGATGCGCGTGATGGAGAAGTATCCGCTTTCTTGAGATTGGGAACAGATTACACCGATAACTACTATGAGATTGAGGTTCCATTAAAAATATCCTCCTTAGGAAGTAATGACCCACGAATCGTTTGGCCTGAGGAGAATGAAATCGATATTGCCATTCAGGAAATTGTAGGCCTCAAAGCAGAGCGGGACAATACCCAATCACCTTTGACCCTACCCTTCAGTAAAATGATCCGCCAATACAAGGTAACGGTGATGGGCCGACCAGAGCTCAATCAAGTACAAGGGATGATGATTGGTGTTCGAAATCCGGGAACTGGCATTGGATCATCCAAAAGCATTTGCCTTTGGGCCAATGAACTCCGTGTTACTGGATTTACTAAGACCAATGGCTGGGCAGCTAATGCCTACCTCAATACCAAGATTGCGGATGTTGCAGTAGTATCTGCTTCCATTCGCCATAATTCCATTGGATTTGGGGGCTTGGAAACTAAACTCTCCCAGCGCAGCCGCCAAGCAACTACCAATTACGACATCTCCACCAATGTGGAAGTAGACAAGCTCCTTCCAAAGGGACTGGGGGTAAGCATACCGCTGTATTTTTCAGTTGAAAACTCATCTACGCGCCCAGAATATGACCCACTTAACCCTGACGTTCCCTTTGAAGTTGCTTTAGATAAGTTTGCAAATGCTGCGGATAAAGATGCCTATCGAGACATCGCGATGGATCAATTGTCTCGAAAGAATGTCAGTTTGAACAACGTGCGCAAACTGAAAAAAAACCAGGATTCCCCAAGCCGCATTTACGATCTTTCCAATTTGGCTTTTTCTTATGCCACAGGTACGGTTACACAAACCAATGCACAACTGCAGAACTATAACTTCAAAACAAACAAAGGAAATGTGACCTATAGCTACCAACCAAAGGAGCTAAAAATCGCTCCCTTTGAAAAGTCTGAAGGCATGACTAGCCCCTACCTTAAGCTTATTAAGGACATAAACCTCAACCTATCGCCTACCCTACTTTTAGCACGAATGGATGTGGATCGAAGATTTACAAGGACTCAATACCGCAATGACCAACTTAGCACAGCAGGAGTTGACCCCTTATTTCAGAAGTCCTTCTTCATGAATCGCTCTTTTAATATCAATTGGGATCTTTCTTCGAGCCTCCGGGCCGAACTCGCAGCCAATGCAGCAGCGGTCGTGGATGAACCTGAGGGAGACCTAGACACACAAGCAAAGATTGATTCCGTTAAAGCCAACTTCCTTCGCTTTGGCCGTGCGACCAATTACAATCATTCTGCCACCATCAATTACACTTTACCCTTTGCCAAACTTCCGATAACCGACTGGATTCAAACAGACTATAGACACCTGAGCACCTACACCTGGCAAACAGGTGCCATCGGACAGCGGGATACCTTGGGTAATGTGATCCAAAACACGAGGGAACAAACTTTATCGGGCAAGTTGGACCTCATCAAGTTGTACAATAAAAGCAAGTCCCTCGCAGCTATCAATGCCCCCAAGAGGCCAAGTATCCCCGGTAGACCTAGCACAAATGCAAGCGATACCATCGGTACTCCACTCACGAGAAGCATCCTTAAGTTAGCCATGCTTTTGAAAGAAGTCACCTTCAACTATGGTATCATTGAAGGTACATTCCTGCCTGGATACATGCCGAATACAGGCCTCCTAGGTATGGATAGAGCCTGGGAAAACCCTGGCTGGGCCTTTGTTTTTGGTAGCCAAAATCCAACCCTTCGGTACACACTCGGACAAAATGGGAACATGGCCCCAAGTCCAGAATTAACCCAGAGTTTCCGACAAAATAAAGCGATCAATCTCTCCATTAAGGGATTGGCAGAGCCTATTCGTGACTTTAGAGTAACCTTGGAAGCCAATAAACGAGAAATCGGAGATTACAGTGAAATCTTTAGAAACAGTGTCGATATTCCGGGCAACTTCCAGTCGCTTAGTCCAAGTCGAATGGGTTCCTACAGCATCTCCACCATCCTAATTGGAACCACCTTTGCGAAAAGTAACGACCGAAACGAATCTTCCTTATTTACTGACTTTGAGAATTTCAGGACCATCTTCAAACAACGCTTAGATCAACAAGCTTCTGCGGCTGGAGAATATCCCATCAACGGACAAGATGTCCTGATTCCATCCTTCTTGGCGGCCTATCGAGGCCAAGACCCTGCTACTGCTAATTTGAATCCATTCCCAAAAACACCATTACCAAACTGGCGCGTGGATTACCGAGGACTGTCTCGATTGAAAGGGCTCAGCGAACTCTTCAGTAGTATCAACCTTACGCATGCCTACAGCTCTACCTACGATGTCAGCAACTTCTCCAATTCCCTTCAATACCAAAAAGGTTTGGAATTATTTAACACGCTACAACGAATTCAACGCCCTAACCTCACCAATCTAGAAGGGCAGTTCATCCCAATCTACATTTTGAATCAGGTAGTGTTGACCGAACGATATGCTCCCCTTATTGGGGTGGATGTCTTGACCAAACAGCGAATGAACATTGCTGTGAACTACAACAGAGAACGGAATTTGGGCTTGAATTTTTCAAATTCACAGATTACTGAGCAATCAAGCAGTGATTTTGGATTGACACTCTCCTACACCAAAGCAGGAGTGAAAATTCCATTCAAAATTGGTGGCCAACAAAAGATATTAAAGAATGACCTGCAAATGCGCTTGGACACCAAGGTGGGAAACACGCAACAGGTGCAGCGAAAAATCGAAGAAAAAGCAACTGTGACAAACGGAAACTTCAATTTCCAGTTCAGACCAACCCTCAGCTATGTCATTAACCGTAGCTTGAATTTGACGCTCTATTTTGAGCGAACAGTCAATGACCCCCGCGTAACCACCGCCTATAGAAGGTCGAATACTGCTTTTGGAGGACAATTGAGATTTAATTTATCCCAATAGATTTCAATCTATCCCGAATCCTTTTAATTTTGAGAGAATTAAAAAAATTATCATGAATTTTCCAGCAGAACTTAAATACACCAAAGACCACGAGTGGGTCAAAATCGATGGAGATATTGCCACCATTGGGGTAACCGACTTTGCCCAGAAAGAGTTGGGAGACATCGTATATGTGGAAGTAGAAACCATAGGAGAAACTCTTGAAGCAGGAGAAGTATTTGGGACTGTAGAAGCAGTAAAAACTGTTTCTGACCTATTTATGCCTGTTACCGGAGAGATCCTTGAATTCAATGGTGAACTAGAATCCTCTCCAGAGCATGTAAATGATTCTCCGTACACCGATGGTTGGATGGTAAAAGTGAAACTTACCGGAGCACTTCCAGCAGACCTTTTGGATGCGGAATCCTACAAAAACCTTATTGGTGAATAAAGAATCATGCGTCGGATAGTCTGGTTTGGGGTATGGCTGAGCGCCTGTGCTGTAGCCATGCTTACACCAGGAAGTTCCTTGCCGGATGTTTCGGTGTTTAGTTTTCAGGATAAAATCATCCATTTCATCCTTTTCTTTGTGCTTGCATACCTAGGAATGGGTGTCGGCATCAAAGGAAAAATGGAGATTTGGAAGAAAAAGCGACTTTGGATGAACTTCTTTCTGTTGTCTTTTTTACCTAGCATTATTTTAGAAACCGCTCAACACCTAATTCCCAACCGAAGCTTTGAATTAAATGATCTAATTATCAATGTATTAAGTGTTATTTCAGGATTATTTGGATATTTATATCGTCCTTCTTGTAAATTCATTTTGGATTAATCTCTGATAATTCTTACACTTGTTGTAGAAAATAAAACCGATTGACCTTAAATAAACAAAATTCACCATGGAAGCAAAAAAGACTCCTAAAGCTGACTTGAACAAAAGTGTAGGTATGTTTACCAACTTGGGTCTTGCAATAGCAGTTGGTCTCACTCTTGTTGCTTTCGAATACAAGTCTTATGACGATAGCGCTTTAAAAGATTTAGGCGCTGTATCAGACAGTTTCGAAGACATCTTAGATGTGCCCATCACTCAACAGCCGCCGCCACCGCCACCACCACCACCAATGGAGCAGCCTGTAATCCAAGAGATTCCAGATGAGGTGAAAATCGAAGAAAAAATCGATGTGAACTTTGACATGAACGTTAAAGAAACCACGGTAATCAAAGAAGTTGCCATCAAAGAGGTAGTAATCGAGGAAGAAAAAGCCGATGTTATCTTTGACGTAGTAGAAACACAGCCTAACCCTCCTGGGGGAATGTCTGGCTGGAATAAATATCTTTCTGACAACCTAAAGTACCCAACCCAAGCTAGAAGAATGGGCGTAGAAGGTACAGTAATTGTTGTTTTCGTTATTAACACCGATGGATCCATTCAAGACGTTGAAGTTTTGAGAGGCATCGGCGGTGGTTGCGATGAAGAAGCAGTAAAAATCGTTAAAGCCGCTCCTAAGTGGGATCCGGGTAAGCAAAGAGGTAAGGCAGTTCGTACGCGAATGAGACTACCTATCCGATTCAAACTAAGCTAATAGAAAAGACCCGATTTAATCGGGTCTTTTTTTTGCTCAATCAGTAAATCACGTTAGCAGAAGCTCAATAAAAATGCGAATCAAAAAAAGGCCTGAATGAGTTCAGGCCTTTTTTTGATAGTATCACTAGTGCGCCCATCAACGGATGGGATTAAGTCTTACCGTTCAAGAAAGTGCGCTGTGGACCGTGGCCTGTCTGTCTATTGACTTATTGACCTTACAACACATTCAACGATTGTTCCTTTATTTTTTCTAGCTCATCCTTCATTTGGATCACCAGTTTTTGGATGCCGGCATCGTTGGCCTTTGAACCGATGGTATTGATCTCTCTCCCTATTTCCTGGCTGATAAAACCAAGCTTCTTCCCTTGACTTACCTCAGTTTCCATGGACTTGGAAAAGTAGTCTAGGTGGGTATCCAATCGCACTAGCTCTTCGTTGATGTCTATTTTTTCAAAATAATAAATCAATTCTTGCTCAAACCGATTCGCATCAAAGGCATGTTCGTCCATCCATTGCGAGAAGTGTCCACGTATCCTAGATTGAATTTTTTCCTTTCGCACTGGTTCCTCTACTTTGATGGCCTGCCATCCCTGTCGGATTAGGTCAATGTTTTCCTGCAATTTGACAAAAAGAGCTGCTCCCTCGTCCACACGGAATGCCTCACAGCGAATCAATGCTTCTTCTAGAACTAACTTCACCTGATTCCAATCGTCAGTATCCTCTCGATCTAGGGTCGTGCTCACCATCACTTGGGGAGCTTGTAGTGCTAGTTTAAACAAATCAGTAGACTTCTCCCCCACAGATGCTGCAAGGCGCTCAAAAGTAGCATAATAGGTTTTGAACAAATCCTCATTGAGCTGAATGGGTAAGCTCTGGTTTCCCTTAATCAAAAAATCTATCGAGATACTGACTTTACCACGGTCTAAAATGGTCTGCACCCGATTTCTGATTTCAGCCTCCTTATCTGCAAATTGTCTTGGACTCCGAATGGAAAGGTCTAGCATTTTAGAGTTGAGCGTGCGGACTTCTACTTGGATGACCAGGTGCTCATTCTCAAATCCGGCTACCCCGTAGCCAGTCATGGATTTGATCATACGATTAAGCTTTAGAAATTATACCCCAAAGTAAAGTAAAATTTCAAGTCTTCGGTTTTATAATTTCTCACAGGCCTAGCTACATCAAATTTGATGTAATAATTCATCAGCACTGTTCGTAAGCCAGCCCCATAGCTTTGAAGCCAAGGGTTGTTGAAATTATTCAATACAATCACAAAAGGAGATCCGCTGGTATTGATCACTTCTGTATTCTGATCATTGACCTTTTCCCAAGGTGCAGCATCATTCCATGCAGAGCCTACATCATAGAAACCCACGAGCTGAAAGTTTTTTACAAAATTGGAAGTAATTGTTCCGCGCGTCAAATAGGAAAATAAGGGGAGCCTCAATTCGGTAGAAAAAGTAAGTGCATTTCTCCCTCGGATCTCATCGTAATCAAAACCTCTTAGGTCTATAAAATCAGCAAAAAGCAAGTTGGAATTCTCAATCCCATTTGGATTTCGTACTGGTGATGGCTCAGGCCTGTTGGCAGGTGGGCTGTAGAAACTATTAAACATCCAATTGTCCATCCCTCCCACCAAGTAGGTTTGTGGGTTTGATCCCATAAATGAACCAAAATAGAATTTGGAAGCAAGAACAATGTTTTTGTGTATTTTCTGGTAATTCCGGAGGTCAACATACAGGTTACTGAAAGAACGATCCCCGTAATTCAGCCCTTGGTAGTGCTGAAAACCCACCTTGCCTTTGGTGCCAGTAAAGGAATACAAGCCCATAGGTTCGGTTCGGTCATACACATATTCTACCTTCCCTCCAGCATAGGAAACTTGCAATTGATTTAATTCAGGTATTTTACTCAATATCAACGAATCCTCATTCAGGTTGAAATACTGCGTTTTGGCTAAAAAAGGCGCTGCATACACGCGCGAGTGAATCGTGAGCGGATAGGAAACTCCTGCCTCCGTTTTGGTAAGCACGTATTTCTGGAAACTAAAGTCTCCATCTGTTACTCGGAGTGTTTTTCGGTCGTACCTTCCTCGGAAGTCAAGTCGCGATTTTAGGTATTCGTATTCAAACCAGATATCTCCGCCAGAATCAAAGTCCAGGGAGGTCATGATCCCTCCCATAAAGAGGTGATTATCCAATATATCGGTCATTTTGCCTTGAAGGCTTATACCAAAGCCGCGAAGAGGATCTACCACAAAACGGGAATTGATATGGTTGGTAAAGAATTCAGTTTCCATGGCGCGAGGCCCTGAAACCATCTTTTGTAAATTTTGCTTACGGAAGGTTTCCAATAGATTCGTCCTCCCTCCATCTGTATTGACAGCCACAGTACTAGTTGAAGGTTGAATTTTGGTAGGAATAGTATCAAAAGTATAGTTTTCGGTATTGACCCCTCTTCTGGTTTCAAATCGCAAACGATCGGTGGTCAAGGAAGAAGTTTTTTGAGAAATGGTATCCAGGGAAGGGATAGGGACCACAAGTTCAGGACCTGCTTGCTGTTCCTGCTTGGCTCGAGTAGCTTGCTGCGTTTTGGCCTCAAGGATCCTTCGCGCAGCAAGGCGTTCGTTTAATTCTTTCGCTTGAGCCAGTTGAATCCTAGGTGTACTTGGAGTAAATTGATCTACTCCTGTATAGGAATCTATAAAAACCTCGGATTCTTTTCCATTCCGTACAGCATAGGCTACCTTATTCATTCTAGAATTCACATCAAACACTTCGATGCTCGTATCAAAGGCAGAAATCTGGGTAGAAACCTGGTTTCCAATATTATGCTTCATTAGGTTGGATATCCCACTCAGATCACTCAAAAAAACTAGGTTGTTAGAATTGAGCATTCTAGGACGCGTATTTTTACTATTCGCGTTGGTCAGCTTTGTATTTACAGTGGTGTCCTTTAGAATCTGAATTCTATAAAGATTGTATTGCTCTGGAAAATTGGTTAATACTGGTGCTTTCTGCATGACAGAGTCGGGCAACTCCAAAAAATTGCTCGAATAAATAATCGTCGAATCATTT
>Ga0209551_1000096_pt1 | contig 27626 bp, 26 predicted proteins | sample LauGreSuBDMM15SD_2_FD_187568 | JGI IMG/M metagenome (GOLD analysis project Ga0209551, IMG submission 187568) | Freshwater lake microbial communities from Lake Michigan, USA - Su13.BD.MM15.SD (SPAdes) (version 3) | ecosystem: Environmental > Aquatic > Freshwater > Lake | place: Lake Michigan, USA... | reverse complement strand
TCGGTCACCGAGGCTGACATCAGGCACGATTGACTCAAGCGTCTGCCGCCAGTTTGCTGCCCGTGCCGCTTCGGGCGAAGCGAGTCGCTCGATTTCTTGAACAGTGATCGCCACAATCTGCTGAGCAGATAGCTTACGCAAATAAGAAAGATCAAGGATATAGGGTTGCGTCGGGTCAAAGCGCCCGCTAAGTGTCAGCAGACGGATGGTGTAAAACTTAAAAACGCTCCAGCTAAATATCCCCTGCCCACAAAGCGCCCAACCACCGCCCGCTTGCTCATGCAAGTGCCTAGGTAAATCTTCAGACTTGCTCTCTGAAGAAAATTCCTCAAACGTCACTCTTGGAGGCATAATTGGGCTCGGAAAGGTCAATGAAAAGCACGTGAGTTATTTTAAACTATAAAGTACAAAAAAATACCGATTGGTAATAAAATATACTTATCAGACATAATCGTCCAATTGACAAAAACTCGAATGATTGAAACCTCCCCCACCAAACTGTCATTCAAACAACAGCAACTACAATTTCGTGAAAACGCGATTTTAGACGCCGTGAATCGGCTATTGGCACAAAAAGGCTTTGATCTCATGACGATGGATGAGGTCGCGGCAGATGTAGGCATTGCCAAGGCCAGCCTCTACAAGCATTTTCAATCCAAAGAACAACTGGCTGCGGCCTCGATGACTCGTCTGCTTGAGCAGGCGATCGCCTTGGCGCACGGGCTGCCCGAACACCAGACACCCCTCGACAAACTTAAAGCGGTCATGCGCTGGGCCGTCACAGAGCACCTCGGTGGCACCATGCCCCTATTACCCTCAACCCGTTCAAGTATCCAACAGGCCTTGCTTGGCTACCCCCCTTACATCGAGCGCCTCGGCGCCCTGACTGAGCAACTCGGCGACTGGATTGAGCAAGCGCAAGCCTCACGCAGCCTATCGGCCTCGCTTCCTGGCGAGGTTATTTTGTACACAATCTACGCCCGCTCGTGTGATCCGGTCGCCGACTTCTTAAAGATGGGCGGCGCGTTCTCAGATCAAGATATTGTTGATCTGGTGATTCACACCGCCTTTCAAGGCCTGACTGGACAAACTTGACCTACAGCGCAGTCCGTTTCACTTAACGCATCGGCTAGAATCGGTTTCTTTTTTGGGGATGCGTCATGTGGTTTAAAAATCTTAAGTTATTTCGCCTGTCACCCTCCTTCACCCTGACAGCGCCCCAACTCGACGCACTTTTGGCAAAAGAACAGTTTGTATCTGCAGGTGCTGCGGCCCCTCTTTCAATTGGTTGGGTGCCCCCGCGCGAAGAAGACGTTCGCTTTGCCTATGGCGTCGGCCGCCAAGTATTGTGCGCGTATCGCACCGAAAAAAAATTACTCCCAACAAGCGTCATCAATCAGTTCGCTAAGGTCCGCGCCCAAGAACTCGAAGATCAACAAGGCTTCAAGCCAGGCCGCAAGCAGCTGCGCGATCTCAAAGAAGAAGTCACTCAAACCTTATTGCCACGTGCGTTTAGCCTTGCGCGTGACACGCGCGTCTGGATCGATCCGGTCAATCACTGGCTTGTGATTGATACCGCCTCCGCATCAAAATCCGAAGAAATCCTGACTGCGCTGGGCAAAGCCATTTACCCGTTTCCGGTCGAGCCCGTACACGTCACCATTAGCCCTGCCGCGGCCATGACAGACTGGGTGCTTGGTGGGCACGGGCCGGCAAATTTTACGGTAGATCAAGATGCCGAATTACGCGCAGGTGGCGACAAAGCGGCAGCAGTGCGCTACGTCAAACATGCTTTAGATAGTGACGATATTCAAAAGCACATTAAAGGTGGCAAGCAATGCATGCGACTCGCCCTCACCTTTAATGATCGCATCTCGTTTGTGTTAACCGAAAATCTTGACATTAAGCGAGTGGCTGCCCAAGACATCTTGGATCAGTCTGAGCAAAATATGCCAGCCGATGCCAACGAACAATTTGATGGCGACTTTACCTTAATGTGCGCCGAGTTGAATCAAATGCTTTCGGCACTGCTCGAGGCGCTTGAAGAAAAGGTCGTCATAGCCAAAGCTGCTTAACTTGCCCTCGCCCCACGGGGCGAGCTGAATACAGTGCCGCGCGGTGACCACGCTGCCGTGTCGCTCAACATGTAAAGGACCTCTCCATGGATCTTATGATTACCAGCAAAGTACTCGAGACCATCAAGGGAGGAGTCTTGCTTGAGGTACAAGCCGACGATTTGAAGGTGCAGGCCTATATCGTTATCTCAGATGTTGACATGGCGGTGGTCGAAGCGCTTGTGCCGATGTCAGTTTTTGAAAGTGGTGCCCAAGTTCACGTCGCCGGAGTTGAAGCCTTGGGTGACGGCACAGAACAAGTTGTGCAAGTGCTCGAGAACATGGACCCCGACGACATCGTGGTGTTTTTATGCGAGAACGCTGTGGTGTACGCCGAGAGTCTAGCCGTGTTGGGCCTGAAACACTAGGCTAAGCACGAAGCACTCAGCCCCAACTCAGCAACTAAAAAAGGGCGGCGTCATGCTGGCGCCACCGCTGCGCGAATGCACAAGCGCTTATCACCCAGCGCTTTTTTTAGAAAAATGTGTAATGGCCAACGCTACAACGCCAACAGCCATCACGAGTAATGAAATATAAACAGCCCCCTTGCTGATCGCATAGGTCACACTTGAATACGTCAAAAAACCGCAGGTCAGACAAAACAGAATCGGAGTCAAGGGGTACAGCGGCACCTTGAACGGGCGTTCTACGTGAGGATCTTTGACTCGCATCACGAAGAGTGAGACGCCCACTAAAAATAGAAAGGCCCAAAATACCGGGGCTGTAAATTCGACCATGACCTCAAAGCCATCGGTTTGCCAGACGCCTAAACCCACTAACGCCAAGCTCAAGATCGACTGCACCACATAAGCGGCCACCGGCGATCCACGCTCTGCGTGCCAGTTGCCCATAAAACGCAGGGCGGGCCAATCGCGCCCTAAGGCGTAATTTGTGCGCGCCCCCACAATCATGGTGGCATTAATACTCGTCAAGGCAGCCACGGCCACAAAAATGCTGAGCATTTTTTCGCCCCAAGGGCCAAACGCCTTACCCATCAGATCAGCCGCCACCGCTTTACTGCCAGCCAAGCCAGACAAGCCCAAGCCAGCCAACACCGCGATATTGAACAGCACATAGATCAAGGTCAAAATCATGATACTAATCACAATCACGGGCACGATTGCGCGCTTGCCGCCGCGTACCTCGGCCGAGATATACGCCGCTTCGTTCCAGCCACCATACGTCAACAGCACGAACACCATGGCCAAGCCAAACATCCCTAGACTTGGCGAAGAAGAAAACATACTAGGTGATGCAGGTGCATCGCCCGACAACACAATCCCTGCGACCGCTACACACAACAAGCCTGTGACCTCGATCATCGTCAGGCAAGTTTGCACCCACGAGGCTGCATGTAAGCCAATCAAATTGATCAGGGTCATGGCGACCACAACGCCCACGGCCCACAGCGCCGTTGAGTGGGGCCCCAGATTCACCACTTTACTCATGTAATCGCCGAACACAAACGCCAGCAACGCGATTGACCCCGTGTTGATGACGGTTGCCTTTGCCCAGGCGTACAAAAAAGAGGCAGGCTTGCCAAAGGCGCGTGCTAAAAAATGATAATCCCCACCCGCATGCGGATAGGTGGTGGCAAGCTCTGCGTAACAGAGCGCGCCCGCCAAAGAGATGACGCCCCCAAGCACCCAGGCCACAATTAACCACCCAGCGTCACCCGTGACGCCGGCCACCATCGAAGGTGTTTTAAAAATACCTGCACCAATCACAATGCCAACAATGATTGCGATCGCACTAAAGGTGCTAAGTTGTTTCGTCGGTTGATTGCTCGGGGTAGTTGGGGTAGTCATTATTAATTACGCGTACCAGTAATAGAATAAAGGGGTGAGTTCTCAAACACCTGACCTGATAGCTCGTTACCGTTCAGCGTCACATCGGCGATCCGCGACTGGTTACTTTGGTCCAAGAATGAAAACTTCAAACGATTACCGGTCAGGCTAGCCGCAAGAATCGGCTGTGGTTTACCGTAAATGTTTAAGATGCCTCCCACTTTTTGATAACGCTGGGTGAGCTCGAGCGTAACCGGCTGCTGTGAGCCCTCAACCCCTTTTATCGACCACTTGCCCGCAGCGTTTCCGGGCACAACCCAGAAATGCCCCTGCGCATAGCCGGTACCGACCTTATCATCAGGCTCCCAGTCGCCCATGTTGAAAGAGTTGGTCACAATCCTGGTGCCTGGCGCCATTTTCAAGATCGTTGGACGAATCTTTAAATTTAAATCGGGCAACAGATACATCGTTACGACCGTTGCTTTTGAAAAATCTTCAACAAAAATGTCGCCATGAATGATTTTGACTTTGTCCGCAACGCCAGCGCGCTGAGTATTGCGTGTCGCAAGATCAGCCATCTCTTTGTTGTATTCAATACCCACCGCAGTGGCACCATAGTTTTTAGCTGCTGCGATTGCGATCTTGCCATCACCGGCGCCTAAGTCGTACACCAGATCGGTAGGTTTGACGTTTGCGACTTTCAACATCGCATCGGCAACCGCGTCATTGGTCGGCACCCAGATCACATCCTTACCGCTTTGACCGACACGCGGCTCATACTTTTCGTCACCCAACTTGGTCGACTCTGCAGACTGGGCAAACACTGGGTTGACAGCCAAGGCAACAGCTAGGGCTGACACATGGAAGAGAACACGAAACTTCATAAGCACCTCGACAAAAAAGTTTAAGAAAAACTGCACAACGAATCTTACGAATTTTTAGACGTAGCAGATCCAAACTCTGCGCCCGCCCAACCCTCTATATGTTTAATAATGTTGGCATAATCTTTTGGGCCATCGCCCTGCCCGATCGCAAACGATAAAAACTGGCGAGCAGCCGGGCTAACCGTCATAGGCACGCCCAGCTTTTCAGCCTCTTCAACGCAAAGTTTAATATCTTTATGCAATAAGTCGGTGGTGAAACGGGTAGGAAACTCACGCGTCAAAACGCACTGTGGCATTTTTTCTTGCGTAATAAATGAGCGACCGCTCGACACGTTAATCACATCTAGCATTGTTTTGGCGTCTAGCCCAGCTTTGGCACCATACACCAAGGTTTCGCAGCTTGCCACGATGTTGACGGCACACAGGGTGTTATTGATGATCTTCATCGTCTGGCCTAGGCTTGCCTGCTCGCCCAGATAAAAAATATTTGTACCTAAAACCGACAACAAGGGCTCGACCCGCTCGAACGCTGCAGTCGGGCCCGATGCCATCAGGGTGAGAGTGCCCTTCTCAGCGCCGGTGGTGCCGCCGCTCACCGGGGCGCCCACCCATTGAATCTGTGCGGCAGCAGCAGCTGCGGCAACCGAATCGGTAACCGAGGGGCCCGTCGTGGATAAGTCAACAATGACTTTAACTGCCTTTCCAGAAAGGACACCGGCCGGGCCTTGCACTACAGACTGAACGATCGAAGGCATGGGTAAACAGAGCAAGACAAACTCGACCTCGTCTGCCATCGCCTGAGCACTTGCTGCCACGCGCGCGCCTTTTTGCGTTAAACGCTCTAAGGCTTGAGGGTTATTGTCAAATACAACAAGATCATGGCCAGCAGCTAAAAACCGGTTACCAAAATGATGGCCCATGTTGCCAAGGCCTATTAAACCGAGTTTCATATTTTATTATCTCCGGATATGTTTATTTTTTCGCTATCAATTTCTCTATCTGGGCGTGCATCACTGCTCTGCCAAGGCTCCGCTCACCGGCCGAACGAAGCCGCTCACTAGCATCCCTTAGGGGTCACTGATCAGTACGACTTAGACTGGACTTGCGGCCTTAGCCTACGCCGCGTCTGCGGGATCCCCGAGCAAAATAGACTCGTAGGCGTGCAGAACAGTCGCGCCGCCAGTATGCAAAAACAAAACATTATCAGTCGGCTTGAAATAGCCTTTGCGACTTAAACCAATCAACCCAGCCATGATCTTGCCGGTATAAACCGGATCCAGCAAAATCGCCTCAGTGCGGGCCAGCATTTGAACGGCCTCGACCATCGCGGGATTTGGCACTGAATACTTGGGGCGCCACCAGTCACCAAAACTCAACACGGCCTCGGCTGGGACTTGGATCTTGACACCCAGCAAATCTAAAATTGCTTGCGCTTCTTTATGCACTAAGGGGTTTTGATCTGAAGGGTCGCGGCTTACACCAATACCGACCAACGGGATTTGGATATTGTTGCCAAGAAAACCAGCCACCAACCCCCCGTGCGTGCCTGAACTACCCGAGCCCACCACAAAATGATCCATCGGCTGCCCCATCTCTAAGAGCTGCTGCTGCAACTCTTGGGCGCAGGCAACGTAGCCTAAGCCACCAATCGCGTTTGAACCACCACCGGGGATGATGTAGGGCTTGCCACCACCAGCACGCACCTCTTGTGCAACTTTTTCCATCGCCTCGGCCATGTTGCTGCCACCTGGCACAACCGTCACCGCCTCAACGCCTAGCAACCGAAACATAAATTGATTGCCTGTCGCATCAAATTTATAGCTGCCTGGCACTCGCTCTTCAATCACAAAACGACACTTCAGGCCCTCTTTGACGGCGGCCGCCAGCGTGATGCGGCAATGATTGGATTGTGGCGCGCCGCAGGTCACGAGCGTATCCGCACCTTTTGCCAGTGCATCACCCATCAAAAACTCGAGTTTGCGGGTTTTATTGCCGCCAGGCGCTAAACCCAGCATATCGTCACGCTTCATCCACACGCGTGGGCCACCTAGGGCTTTGGTGAAATTAGGCAAAAACTCGATGGGCGAAGGCCCTTGCGAATAGCGACGACGTGGGAAACGACTGAGATCCATGAGTTAAGTCCTAAAATTTAATAAAAAGAAAGAGTGATGATGATGATATTGCCCGACATAGTGCCTGATGGCATATCACTAAGCAACCATCTATCTTACTTTTCGACCAAAGGCGTCGGACCCGTATGTAACTTCAAGCGCATATGATCAGGCACGTCTTGGCCTGCATCGGTAAAGGCTTTACGCATCGCCCCCATGTGTGGGCCAAAGATGCCGCTACGATTGTCACTGACCCACTCCCGTGAAGCAAACAATGAATCCATACTGCCTTGAAACTTAGGCATGACCCAACGCGCAAAGAGTTCATAGCTGCGCATCGTTTGCTCGCGTGTGGCCCACTCGTGTGAACGGAACATGACCGCACCTGCACCACCGCCGGTGAACTCGAGTAAACGGGCAATACCAGCTGCCACCGTTTCGGGCGAACCCACAATCGTCGTGCCCGCCTTCAAGCCATCGCCCAAGGGATCTTCGCTGCGCATCGGTGGACGACCAAGTGTTTCACTAAAGTAGCTCAGCGTTTCAACCCGCTCACGCGCACGCACGTCACGCATCGCGGTTTCGTCGTCTTCACCCACATGGATGTTGACCACCAGGCGCCAGTCTTCGCGATTCATGGTCTTGCCAAATTTTGCCGCCTGCTCTTCGCCGAGCTTCCATTGCTCAGCAAGCTTTTGCGGGCCGCCCGGTAAGCCAGCACCTAAGGACAACATACCGACGCCATACTTGCCGGCAGTCAATACGCCAGACGGTGTGGTCGAGGTCGCGACGGCAATAGGAAAACAACCTTTGGTATACGGGGCCAAATGCAGGCGTGCTTCTTTCAGTGCAAACCAGTCAGTCTTTAACGTGACGGGCTCTTTGCCCTCAAGCAGGCGCATGATGGCGCCTAAAGACTCATCCATCATAGTGCGTTGTTTTTCAGCTTCGATGCCCATCATGTAGGCATCAGACACGAGCGCTCCTGGGCCGCAACCCAGCATCGCACGGCCGCGTGTCATGTGATCGAGCTGAACAAAACGCTGCGCCACTAAAAAAGGATGGTGATAAGGCAAGCTTGTGACGCCCGAACCGAGCATGATCCGCTTGGTGCGTTGAGCAGCTGCCGCGATAAAGATCTCTGGCGAGGCAATGATCTCCCAACCGGCCGAGTGATGCTCGCCGATCCAGGCTTCGTCATAGCCTAAATGATCGAGCCACTCAATTAGTTCAAGATCGCGCTCTAACGCCAAGGTGGGATTATCACCTAGTTGATGAAACGGGGCTAAAAAGATACCGAAACGCAAACCCGCGTGAGCCATGCTTTGTCTCCTGCCAAATTAATTTTGGATTTTTTTGAGTGTACCGGATCAGACCGCGGCCGGTGCGTCACCAATCCACGCAATGCGCAATAAGTTCGTGGTCCCTGACACGCCAAAGGGCGTGCCCGCGATAATCAGCAGGGCTTCGCCCGGGCGACCAAACCCATTTTTTTCGGCCGCTTGCGTGGCGCGTAACACGATATCTTCGGTACTTTGCACAACAGCTGCCTGAATCGAATGAACGCCCCACACCAACGACAATCGACGCGCTGCCGCAGCGTTTGGTGTCATACTTAAAATCGGTGCCCGTGGGCGCTCGTGCGCAACACGTAACGTTGTCGAACCCGAAGACGTATAAGCAACAGTTGCAGCAACCGGCAAGGTCTCGGCAACCGTGCGAATCGCCGCTGAGATTGCGTCACGGGCATCGCGATGGCGGCGTCGAAAGGTCGCGTCCATCGTTAGACGCTGAATTGGGTCACGCTCTGTGCTTTGCAGAATACGATCCATCATATTGACAGCTTCGATCGGATACGACCCCGAGGCCGATTCGGCCGATAGCATGACAGCATCGACCCCGTCGTATACGGCGGTCGCCACGTCACTGACTTCGGCACGCGTGGGCACCGGTGAAGTAATCATGGATTCAAGCATTTGCGTCGCGACAATCACCGGCTTGCCGGCTTCGCGACAGGCTCGCACAATGCGCTTTTGCAGCACGGGCACTTCTTCGGGTGGCAACTCAACACCCAAATCACCGCGCGCCACCATCACGCCATCTGAGGCCGCCACAATCGCTTCAAGCTGGTCAATCGCAGACGGCTTTTCAAGTTTGGCCATGATCCAGGCACGGTCTTGCACCAACCCCCTGAGCTCGGAAATGTCTTCTGGTCGCTGCACAAACGAGAGCGCCACCCAATCGACCCCAATACTCAAACCGAAGTCTAGATCTTCGCGGTCTTTGGCCGTGATCGGCGACAAAGGCAAAATCGCCCCCGGCACATTGACACCTTTACGGTCTGAAATCACGCCAGCATTGATGACCTCGACATTGGCATGGGTGAGGTCACAACTCACCACGCGCACACGCACTTTGCCATCATCAATTAACAAATCGTCGCCAGGCTTAATGGCTGCAAAAATCTCAGGGTGCAAAAGCGGCACGCGCCCGTTTTCGCCCGGAGTAGGATCCAGATCAAACCGCAGTTTTTGACCGGCCTCAAGCGATTGCTTGCCCCCAACAATTTTGCCGACCCTAAGTTTTGGCCCTTGCAGATCTAGCAAGATACCCACTGGTCGGCCCACATCAGCCTCAATCTGGCGAATCGCGTCATAGCGTAATTTATGATCCGCATGCGTGCCATGGCTAAAGTTCAAGCGAAACACATCCACACCCGCATCAAATAACCGACGAATCATGTCAGGCTCGCTGCTGGCAGGGCCCAGAGTCGCTACAATTTTGGTATTACGGTTGCGGTGCGAGATCGCATCGAGTTTCATGTTTCGTTGAACCTTATTGGATTAAATTCAGGCACTATTACGTATAGTTAATAGGTTACCTGATTCACCCACATTATTTACGGAGTTTTTAGATGTCTACTGTTTCTTTAGCGCCACATGCTGCGCTGCGTATTGATGGGCCTCGCCTCTGGAACAGTTTGATGGCGCTCGCGCAGATCGGCGCCACTAAAAAAGGTGGGGTATGCCGCTTGGCGCTCACCGATCTTGACCGTCAGGGACGCGATTTTTTTGTGGCGCAAGCCAAGGCAGCAGGCTGTTCAATCCGCATCGACAGCGTCGGCAATATTTTTGCCCGTCGCGCCGGGCTCGACAACAACTTGCCTGCGGTCATGACAGGTAGCCATATCGACACACAGCCCACCGGCGGCAAGTTTGACGGTAATTACGGGGTGCTAGCTGGCCTTGAGGTGTTCAAAACACTCAACGATGCGGGCGTCACCACTGCAGCGCCGCTTGAGGTTGTGGTTTGGACCAACGAAGAAGGCTCGCGCTTTGTGCCAGTCATGATGGGATCCGGAGCCTTTATTGGTGAATTCAAGACTGACTTTATTCTGGCGCAAAAAGATCGCGATGGCATCACCGTTGGGCAAGCGCTCAATTCGATCGGTTATGCCGGCCAAGACCAAGTTAGCCCAAAGGGCATTGGAGCCTACTTTGAGGCGCATATTGAGCAAGGCCCCGTGCTTGAAGCACACGACATCACCATCGGTGTTGTCACCGGCGCGCTTGGGCAGCACTGGTTTGATGTGGTGATCACAGGCTCTGAGGCCCACGCCGGGCCGACCCCGATGCCCTTGCGTCACGACGCCTTACTGGCCGCCTCACACATGGTGCAACTCATCAACGAGCTGGCGCTTGACCACGCCCCCAATGCACGCGGCACGGTCGGGATGCTTGATGTCTACCCAAATTCACGCAACGTCATCCCAGGCTCGGTCAAAATGTCGGTCGATCTTCGCGCAGACTCAGACGCGACCTTGACCGCGATGGTCGACAAGCTCAATGCTCGGGCGCAAGAGATTGCCAAGCTGGGCAAGGTCAGTATCGCTATCACGCAAGTGGTGTATTTTCCGCCTGCGGCCTTTGCCCAAGAGTTAGTGCAAGCCGTGCGCTCAGGCGCACACACCATTGGGCTCTCAGAAATGGATGTGGTGAGTGGCGCGGGTCACGACGCCGTTTATATGGCACGTGTGACGCCCACTGCGATGATTTTTGTGCCTTGCAAAGACGGCATCAGCCACAACGAAATCGAAGATGCTAAGTCTGAACATCTTGAGGCCGGCTGCAACGTGTTGCTGCACGCCATGCTGGCCTGCGCGAAGCAACCATGAAAATCCTGATTGCAAGACTCAATCACGAAACCAATACGTTTTCACCGGTTCCAACGCTGCTCTCGTCATTTGGCGATCACGGCCCAACCTACGGCGACGAGGCCTACGCAGCCTCTAAAGGCACGCGTACCGGTATCGCCGCCTATATCGATCTGCTTGAACAGGCCGGCCATCAGGTTATCGTGGCGTGTAGCGCCACAGCCAACCCAAGCGGTCGCGTGGCTGCACAGGCGTACACCCATCTGTCTGATGTCATTGTGGCGGCCGCAGCTGGGTGCGATGCGATCGCACTCGACCTGCACGGTGCCATGGTGGCCGAAAACTCTGATGATGGCGAAGGTGACCTACTTGAGCGTTTGCGGGCAGCATTCCCAAAAGCCCCCATTGCCGTGGCTTTTGATTTGCACGGCAAGATCACTGAAAAAACGATGGCGAACAGCGACATCGTAGTGAGCTTCAAAACCTATCCGCATATTGATATGTACGAAACCGGTGCCCACGCCGCGCGTTTGCTCATTGAGATGCTTGATAAAAAAATCAAACCGACGATGGCTTGGCGCCGCCTGCCCTTGCTCTCGCACACGCTGTGTAGCCGCACCGATATCGGTGCCATGCACGAGGCCGTCGAGCTCGCGCGCGCCGCTGAAGCTGCGGGCATGCTGGGCGTATCGGTCTTAGCGGGGTTTTCTTTGGCCGACATCGCCGCCCCCTGCATTAGCGTGGTGGTAATCAGCGATGCCGACCAAGAGGCTGCCGAGCAATTTGCCGATGTTGTGGCGGGTTTTATTTGGGATAACCGCGAAGGCTTCGTCTATGCAAGCGAAACCTTGGCCACCTCAATCACTCGGGCACAAGAGCTTGCCCAGCAACCGGGCGCGGGGCCCGTATTACTGCTAGACCACGGTGATAACTGCATGTCGGGCGGCACCTGTGACGATATGAATGTATTGCACGAAGCCTTGGCGCAAGGGTTGCAAGATATCGTTGTAGGGCCGGTTTGCGACCCTGAGGCGGTCTCGTTGATGATTGAGGCCGGCGTTGGCGCGACGGTATCAGTGGCCGTTGGTGATAAGGTCCCTTTAACCCAGTTGGGCATCACAACGACACCGCGCAGCTTAACTGGGGTCATCTTACGCATCACAGATGGCGAATACGTCATCAGCGGGCCCACTTATACAGGTCAGCGCATTTACATGGGGCGTACGGTCTTACTTCAGTTACCTCAAGCGCTGGTGATGGTGACCGAGACCCCTCAAGAACACTGGGACTTAGGTATTTTCAGTCACATCGGCATTGATGCGACCAAGCACCGTTTTGTATTACTCAAATCCAGAATGTATTGCCGCCCCGTGTTTGTGCCGATTGCAAAGGCCGTCGTCGAGTGCGATGGCGGCGGCGTCACAAGCTCTGACTATTCACGGTTTCCGTACAGCAAGCTTGATCGCCCTGTATATCCGTTTGATTTGAATGCGACCTGGGAAAGTCAAATGTAAGACACAGCAAAAAGCCCCGCAACGATATGTTGCGGGGCTTTTTGCTTTCGTGCTAAGCAGTAGAAAATGATCGGCTACCTTTTGATACGTCTCGGATCAGACAAAAACCGCCTGCTGCGCGTCGAGGCAACGTGCAGTTCAGACGCAGAGAATATTTCGCTGCGCCTAGACTGGGGTTTAGCCAAGACGGCTTTCAAAGCCAGCTTTGATCTCAAGCAAGCTTGGTGGCAAGCCATGCGCCAATTTTTCAAAGAGTTCAGCATGTAGCTCAAACTCTTTGCGCCAAGCCGCTTTATCGATTGAAGTGATCGTCGTGAATTTTTCGAGAGAAAAATCCATGCCAGACCAGTCAAGATCTTCATAGCTCGGTGTAATTCCAAAGACATGTTCGTTGCCCTTGGCCTCGCCTTCAATACGACCCAACATCCACTTCAGTACGCGGGTGTTTTCGCTAAAGCCGGGCCACACAAACTTACCCTCAGCATCTGTACGAAACCAGTTGACACAGAAGATGCTGGGCAACTTTGCACCCGAGGCTTGCAAGTGTTCTCCTAAAGATAACCAGTGTTGAAAGTACTCGGCCATGTTGTAGCCACAGAACGGCAACATCGCAAATGGATCACGGCGCACCACACCCTGTTCACCCACTGCAGCAGCAGTGGTTTCAGAGCCCATGGTCGCAGCCATGTAAACGCCTTCAGCCCAATCACGCGCCTCGGTCACCAACGGCACGGTGGTTGAGCGACGACCGCCAAAGATGAAGGCGTCAATGACAACACCCTCAGGATTATCCCATTCGGGATCCAACACAGGGTTTTGCGTGGCAGAGACGGTAAAGCGTGCATTCGGATGCGCAGCTTTAATGCCTTTCTCTTTTGCCTGCTCAGGAGTCCAATCACGCCCTTGCCAGTCGATGCAGTGTGCGGGTGGCACCTTGCTCATGCCTTCCCACCAAACGTCGCCGTCATCCGTCAGCGCCACATTTGTGAAAATGGTGTCTTGGGCCAAGGTGGCCATGCAATTAAAGTTTGATTGCTGGTTGGTACCGGGCGCCACACCAAAATAACCCGCCTCTGGGTTGATGGCGCGCAAGTTACCTTTTGCGTCAGGTTTGATCCAGGCGATATCGTCACCGATTGTGGTGATCTTCCAGCCCTGTTCGCCTAAGCCCTTGGGCGGGATCAACATCGCAAAGTTGGTTTTGCCACAGGCTGACGGAAACGCTGCAGCCACGTGATATTTTTTGCCCCAAGGTGCTGTCACACCCAAAATCAACATGTGCTCGGCCAACCAACCGGGCGAGGTTGCGCTCGCTTCAGCGCGGCCCATATTTGATGCAATACGTAGTGCAAAACATTTTTTGCCAAGCAGTGCGTTGCCACCATAACCCGACCCATACGACCAGATTTCACGTGTATCCGGAAAATGCACAATGTACTTGGTGTTATTGCAGGGCCACACCACATCCGCCTGACCTGCGGCCAGAGGTGCACCCACTGTGTGCACACAGGGCACAAACTCACCCGTTGGGCCCAACACGTCGTACACTTTTTTGCCCATACGCGTCATCATGCGCATGTTGACCACCACGTAGGGCGAGTCAGACAGCTCAACGCCAATTTGTGCAATCGGTGAGCCTAAGGGGCCCATCGAAAACGGAATCACATACAGCGTACGGCCCGCCATCGCACCCTCAAATAACTCATTGAGTTTGGTGCGCATTTCTGCTGGTTCGATCCAGTTATTGGTGGGGCCCGCATCGGCCTTGTTTTTGCTACAAATAAAGGTGCGGTCTTCGACGCGCGCCACATCATCAGGTGACGAACGCGCCAAAAACGAATTGGGTCTTTTCGCGGGGTTCAGTTTGTGCAACATACCCGATTGCACCATCTCGGCGCAAAGTCGATCGTATTCTTCTTGCGAGCCGTCACACCAAACGATCTTGGCGGGCTTGGCTTTTGCTGCAATCGCAGCCACCCAGTTTTTTAAACCGTCGTGGCGAACATAATCAGGTGCGTTTAGGGTCAGATTCATTGGCTTGTTTCAATTGGATTGCAATAGTCACACTTCAGTAACCCGAAATAGTAGCACCACGCGTGCTCAGACGAAAACTTATACCTTTTGGTCTTAAACAAGTGCAGATTTCGCTCAAGAATTGCGCATTTTGTCAGCAATCGTCACAGAGCGGTAACAAACAGGCTTATTTTTTGGTCACTTCAAAAGTTTACAAATTGCGACATCTGATCGTCTTGCTAATCATTGCTTAGTTATATGCGCTCTGTTTTGTACGCTATAAAAATTGCGCTCCAAGCGCATTCGGCGTTATCTTCAACGTATTCCTATCACTTCGCCGAGGGGCTTCGCTACGATGTCACCTAACCCTATCGCCGTTTCGCTGCAAGCGAGGCCAGTCAAACTGACCACTTGGATTGTCAGCGGTGTCTTCGCCCTGTTTAGCGCGCCCAGTTTGGCCCAGGCCTCAGTTGCACAGCCGCTGGCCAAGCAAGGTTCTTGTCCAAGCGGCTATCACAGTAGCGGCAATTACTGCACCCCATCCTCGTCCAGCGCACGTGCTGCCCTGCCCCATGTGGGCTCATGCCCCTCGGGGTATCACACAAGTGGTGGCTACTGCCTGGCGAGCAGCAACTCGTCAAAAGCCGCAATCGTCAAAAGCGGTAGCTGCCCGTCTGGTTATCACACCAGTGGCGCCTATTGTTTACGCAATTGAGGCGACTATTTACCCAACTGACGGGCGAGGTGCTGCTGCACTTGGCTAGCTGACTCGTGATTCACTAAGTGGTCGGGTAATTGGCCACCTAGGATTTGCCGGGCTTGCCGTGCGACTGAACTGCCCATCGCCCTTAAGCTGTCGTCAGTGACGCCCGCCATGTGAGGCGAAAGCAACACATTTTCCATCCCGTACAGGGGCGATTCAATCGGTAGGGGTTGCTGAGTAAACACATCGAGCGCCGCGCCCGCAAGGCGCTTTTCAATTAATGCCTCAACTAGGGCCTGTTGGTCCACAACCGCGCCACGTGCCACGTTGATCAAGTAAGCCGACGCTTTCATTTTGCCCACCAAGGCGCGGCTAATCAGCCCCTTGGTTGACTCGTTCAAGGGGCAAGCGATTACCACAAAATCCGCTTGTGCCAGCACCTGCTCGAGCGCTTTCACTTCAATAAAATCCAGCGAAGCGCGACCGCTAGGTCGGTAGCCACACACACTCATCCCAAAACCAAAGTGACACATTTTGGCAACTGCTTGACCAATCGCGCCCAAACCCACCAACCCGACTTTTTTACCGGCCAACTCTATCCCGTCGTCGGCCAACGTACGGGCGCTCGCCCAACCACTCGCCCGCATGCGCTGGTTGGCTGCAGCGCTACGATGAGCAAGTGACAACATTTGACCCACCGCGAACTCAGCCACAGTCACAGCGTTTGTACCGGGTGCATTAGCCACCGCAATACCGCGCGCAGTGGCCTCAGGAATCGGGATCATATCGACCCCTGCCCCATGGCGAATCACGCCCAGCAAATTGGGCGCCTGGTCATATAACGCAGTGGGGATGGGCGTGCGCACCACCACAATAGAAGCCTCAAGCGCGCCTGCAATCAGATCTTCATCGCGAGTTGACTTCGCCACCGACACCCGCGCGAACGTTTCCATTTCGGCGTGCACCAAGGGGTGGATCGGGTTCGTTAAAAAAATCAGTTTTGAGGTCATGGTTTTTGGTCTTAAAGGAGTATATTTGTTCTAGTGAGATCACAGCACACAGGGCGCTAGGCGCTCAGCGTTCTGAAAATAACGAGAGAGACACAAGCATGACCATAACATTCAAAAAGCTTCACCCTACCTTTATGGCAGAAGTCAGTGCGCTTGATTTGCGCCAGGTAAGCGATGAAGCAAGCCTTGAGCGCCTACGCGAGGGGATGACTGAATTTGGTGTCTTGGTGTTTAAAGGGCAACAGTTTTCAAATCAAGACCAACTTGACTTTGCGCAACGCCTAGACGGCGTGCTGCATGCCAAAACGTCTTCGTCGGTTTTAGTCAAAAATCGCTTTGGCAACGAAGCGCTGACAGACATCTCAAACGTTGGCCAAGATGGGGACATCCTAGCCGCCGAAGACCGTCGCCGGGTGAACGGCATCAGTAACCGCATCTGGCACACCGATGCCTCGTTTGAAGATCCCGCTGGGCGTTACTCGATGCTCTATGCACGCAATATCCCTCCGGTGCGCGCCGATACCGAGTTTGCTGATATGCGCGCGGCTTACGAAGCGCTTGACGACGCCACCAAGGCGACGATTGCCGAGTTGCGCGTGCATCATTCCATTGCGTATTCGCGTCACACGATGGGCTTTGATTTTTCGCCTGAAGAAAAAGCTAAGTTACTGGGGGCCACGCACCCCTTGGTGCGTGTCATTGAAGGCTCACCTCGCAAGTCGCTTTATCTCGCCTCGCACGCCGAGCGCGTGATCGGCTGGCAAGTTCCTGAGGGCCGTTTGCTGTTGCGCGACTTGATTGAGCATGCGACACGCCCTCAGTTTTTAGGTCACCATGAGTGGGCGCTTGGCGATCTGGTTATTTGGGATAATCGCACCACCATGCATCGCGCTCGTCCGTTTGACGACAAAACATACAAACGCGAACTCACCCGCGTGACCACATTAGATTTACCGCGCAAAGCGCTTGCTGCGCAAGCTGCTTGAACAACGCGTGACTGAGTCAGGCAGCTGCCAGGCACGCGCTCAGAATGACGATTTGCTGGGTCAACCTGCTGACGCTCACTCGCGGCGCTGCGCGCCTACTAGGTACCAACCTTAAAACTAGCCTGCATTTTGCGCAGCATGGCGATCACGCTTTGCGCCACGATTCGGCCAGTTTTGGGGTTTTCAGAAGGAATGTTTTCCATGGTCATGGTGAACTTCGCCGAGTCTGAATCAACCACAATGCTGTGCGTATTGCGCACAACCGTTGGATCGGCCCAAATCTCAAGCAAGGTATTTTCGGGGCCCACACCGGCCAACGCCAACGCTACCACCACGTTTAAGTTTGCCGGAAACCCTTTGGCTGCGGCACGCGCATTACCTTCGAACACTTTTTTGGGCTCGGTCAAGCCTTCAACGCTGATGTTGTTCTCGATCAAGTGTGGGGCACCCGCGAGCCCATTCGGCGGCTTACGCGTGATCATCCGCACAGTATGAATCTTGCCCTCGGCCGCTGCGATCATGGCGTCTAAGCCAATCAGTGCGCCGGTTGGCACATGGATAATGCCGCCCTCATGCTCGGCCATGTCAATCAAATTCTGGTTAAACAGAAGCGCCCCCACCGATAAAACAATCGCTTGTTTCTTGGCCTTTAAAAACGGCGTCACAATTTCGGGCAACAGGGCCGCCGGTGCGCACTCGATCACCAAATCCGCCACAGGCTCAAGTTCAGCCAGCGTTAACACCTTGACCGGCACCCCCAGGCTTGAAACAAATTGCTGCGCTTTATCGTGGTGTTTAGCCGAGACTGCAGTCAGCACCACGCCAGGCACTGTGCCTTTGGCCAAAGAGCTGGCGATAGATTTTCCGATTGCGCCTAAGCCAGCAATTGCGATCCGTAAAGGTTGTTTGTTTGTGATGTGTGTAGTGTTAGACATTTTTTGCTCAGTCAATTTTCATATTCGAGGTTTTTACAATATCGGCATATTTGGCCACTTCGCGTTGAAGGTGCACACCAAACTCTGCTGGCGTGCCACCGATAATTTCAATACCGCGCTCGCGCAGATTTTGCCGAACACCTTCTTGCTTTAAGGCCTCATTGAACGAAAGATTGATGCGTTCGACGACAACCTTAGGTGTATTAGCTGGCGCAATAATGCCGTACCACGAGTCGGTTTCAAAGGTAGGTAAACCTTGTTCAGCGATCGTGGGGATCTCAGGCGCCAACGGGGCTCGAGTCAAGTAGGTTGTGCCCAGCGCCCTGAGCTTGCCCGAGCGAATATGCGCCAGAAAGTCAGGCAAATTGCCAAACATCAGATCGATATTGCCGCCCAGTAAATCATTGAGTGCTGGCCCTTGAGCTTTGTAGGGCACATGCACGATGTCAATACCCGTCATCGATTTCAGCATTTCGCCGGCAAAGTGCGGAGTTGTCCCATTGCCGAACGACCCGTACGACAGCTTGCCTGGATTTTTCTTGGCATAAGCAATTAACTCAGATAAGTTGCGAATCGGCAGATCAGGACGAACCGCAAGCACATTGGCCGTGCGCGCCAGCAAGATCACCGGCACGAGCTCTTTATTCAGGTTGTAGGGCAAGTTTTTAACCAGCGACTGGTTCACCGTAAAACTATTCGCCACCCCGCCAAAGGTGTGACGATCGCTGGCCTTAGCCACCGCATCGACCCCGATGACGGTACCTGCACCAGGTTTGTTTTCAACAAACACCGAGCCTGCCAAATCGCGCGCCACCTCAGGTACCAACAAACGCACCACCGCGTCAAGCGTGCTGGCACCTCCCGGAAACGGCACAATCATACGCACGGGTTGAGTAGGCCATTGTGCGGCGGGGGCCGACTGCCCAACCGCGCCACTTGATAAAAAGCTCAGGCTGGCGAGCCCTAGTAAAAATATCCGTTTCAACATGTTGTTTTCAATTTTTGGGTTTCAGTTTTTAGGTTTAAACAACTAAGTTTAAATTGTCGGGTTTAACTTTCTTAAACATCTAGCCTGTGCGAATTATCCACCAAAGCCGCTCGGCAGGTGCAAGAGCCAAAATATCGCATTCAGCACGCCGTAGACCGTAGCCATCACAACCAGAGCACCCACACCAAGCACGAGCGCCTGGCTCTCGGTGCTTGGTGGATATTTGCGCAGCACAACTCGTCCACCGATCGCTGCAAGCGCAATTCCGTACAGCAGACTGGCGACACCGACCAAAACAGGGTTTTGAATTGAAAAACCCAACATGAACAAGGCCGTGCCAACAATAAAACAAGGCAGCCCCACGATAAACCCTAAGGCTAAAAACAACACAATCCCATCAAAATCCACATTGGATGGGTTGTTTTTCTTACTTTTTGGCACTTTTTAGCCTTGAGAGGTCGAAATCATAGATTTCAAATTGAATTTCTGTCTGAGCGGTCTAAAATAGTTTCAGGACGACGTAACGATGACTGCCACCTGTTGTGTCTGAGATCTGATGGAATGCTAATGAATAAAAAACTTGCCGTGATGTTAACGATAGCTGCTTTTGGTTTAGCGCAAGTGGCGCCCGTTGCTGCGCAAACAAGCTCGAACAAGCCCGCACAGACAAGCCCCAAGAAAAACACGACTGCTAAAAATAACGCGGCACCTAAAAAAAGCACCGCGAAGAAGGCGACAGCTAAGAAAAGCACCGCGCCAAAAAAGAAAACAACGAAAACCAACAAGCCTAAAACAAGCTCTTTAATCAGCCCTCAAGTGCTGGGCTAATACGCTTTACTCGAGCCGAATACCCGCCTTCTTAATCACACCGCCCCAGCGCACGTAGTCGCGGTTAATTTGGTCTGCAAATTCGGCTGGCGTGCTCGGTGAGGCATTCAACCCCAAGGCACTGATCCGTTTTTGTACAGAGGTCTCAGACAGCACTGTGTTGATATCTTTATTTAACTGCGCCACCAAGGCAACGGGGGTCGCGGCCGGCACCGCCAACCCGTACCACTCGGGTATGTCGGCTAAAGCCGGATAGCCTGCATCGATCGCTGTTGGCACACCTGGCAACACCCCCACCCCTTGCGCGCCAAACAGCACAAGCGCTCGAAGCTTACCGGCTTGCACATGCTGCGCAACCGAAGAGGGATTCGCCACTAACAAGTTAATAGAGCCCCCCAACACATCGATCACCGCGGGGCCCGCACCCTTGTAAGCCACATGCAATAAATCGACACCAGTGTTGAGTTTGAATAATTCAACAGCCAGTTGCGGGCCGGCGGCGCTTGAGCCATAGCTCAGTTTGCCAGGCTGGCTTTTTGCTAAGGCTTCAAGCTCTTTGAGTGTCGTTGCAGGCAACGAGGGATGCGCCACCAACACAAACGGCTGTTGAGTGAGCCGCCCAACCGGGACAATATCTTTTGTGACATCGAAGCCCATATCTTTATAAAGATGCGGATTCACTGTCATCACCCCTTGATGCGCAATCATCAAGGTCTGACCGTCTGGCGCAGCCTTCGAGGCATACGCTGAGCCGATATTGCCTTGTGCACCCGCCTTATTTTCAATGATCACCTGCTGCTGCCATAGCTCGGTGAGGCGTTCGCCCACAATGCGAGAAACAGCGTCGGTTCCGCCTCCGGGCGGAAACATCACCACAATTTTGACAGGGCCTGTGGGCTTAAACGCAGACTGGGCAAGCACTTGCGTACCCATCACGCTACCGGCCAAGAAACAAGCAACGCCCGCACTCGCCAACAATCGCGCGAGCCAACGCCGCGCGAGCGGTGAGGAAACGGTACGGTTAAGCATCTTTGATCTCTCGGTGAAGTTAAGCATCTTTGATCTCTCGGTGAAGTTAAGCATCTTTGATCTCTCGGTGAAGTTAAGTGTCACTAATTTCTAGGTTCAGTCTTGTTGATCGCTTGGTGTGGTGAAGTCTCGTTGAGCGCTTTCACCACTGGGTTACGACTTTGCACGTCCAACCACACACTGCATAAGTTGCCCGACATCTGTAGCCTGGTCCATTGACCAAACAGCCTCAATCAAAGGTTCTGGGTCGCAGCCCGAACCACCATACTCGCATAGGGTGCGTACTTTGTTTTCAAGATCCTGATCGGACAGCGGTCTACCCCGCGCTCCACGTGCGATGTCGATTGCAACTTCAAGCGTCTGCCCGCCACGTAAGTGTAATTTGACCGTCGCGGCTTCGACCGCAAAAGATGCATCGTCAATGAAAGAGATCTTTTGACCCAAGGCACGCAGCGTTGTGTCTGCAACGGCCTGATCACTGAACTCGGCCAAACCCGCTTTACCTCGGGTCAGAGCAACGGCAACCGCATGTTGTGCACTGACCTGCGACTCGCGACCGGTTGCCACATTAGGCCGGTCGGTACGTTGACGTAACAAAGGGTGGCCCGTTAACTCAATTCGCTCAATCGCCCCTAAACCTTGTTTCACGAGCTCAGTGTGTGTTGAAAGGGCCAAACACGCCTCAAGCACCGGATTCAACACCACACCACACGGAAAAAGCTTGTAGGTGTTGTTGAGGATTTCCCAACGCGAACCTAACTCACTGACGATACCCTGGCAGTCGGGCGTATCCGCTGTAACATTTAAAAACCCGCGCACGCCCTCAAGCGGACGGGCTGGGCCATCAAAATCTTGCTGCGCCAACAGGGCCGACACCATACCGTTGCGTGCAGCATTACCCATACTCACGCTTTTAGACATAGTGCCAAGCGTCTCGACCAGACCCGAGGCCTGCGCAGACGCCGACCCCAAGGCCCACACAAGTTGTTGGGTGCTCAGGTCGAGCAACTTACCAGTGGCCAAGGCTGAACCAAATACACCACACGTTGAAGTGATGTGCCAGCCACGGGCATAGTGCCCCGGGGACACCGCATTGCCAATTCGACACTCGGCCTCAACCCCTAAAATAAAACTCAGCAACAAATCTATACCGCTTGTACGCTGGGTTTCAGACCAAGCGAAGACCGCAGGTGCAACCGGTGCGGTCGGATGAATAATCGTTGGAATATGTGTATCGTCAAAGTCAAAAACATTCGCGGCCATCGTATTGAGCGCCGCGGCCGTCAACATGTCGAGCCGCTGTCCACGACCAATAACAGTTGCCTGCGGGCCCGCCGAAAAACGTCCGTAAACCTGTGCAGCACGTTCAATCGTCGGATCAAAACACGCAGACAAGGTCGTGGAAAAATAATTTAACAGAGAGCGTTTCGCCTCGTGCCGCACCACCTCGGGGATATCGCTCCAGCGGCATTGTTGAACAAATTTTGCTAAAGGGAGTGAGACGTCTACTGCTGAGTAGTTGGTTGTGTTTGTCATTGAAAATTTGATTTGAAAATAGTTATCGCTTCGATGGCTCGTCGAAAAAAAACAATGGTGTCAATGCGTTGTAGTCCAGCAAGCGACAGCGAACACCGTCGTCATGATGTTTGTGATGTTAACGCTAAGTATGACTGTGTTTATGCTGATCAAGACTTGACTTAAGCCTCAGCCAGAGGGCTTAATCTAGCAGAGATCACTAACTGCCGACCATACACCACTTGGTCAGATAGTGCCTGACGCCACAGCTGCGCCACGGCAGCAGACGATGCAGATTTGATTTTTTTTCGGGCATAGGCCTTGATGAAGCAACCGATGATTCGTTCAGACTGACGTCGCGGTTTTTTTTCGTCGACCTCGTGCACGTTGATATCAGTAAAGCCATTTAACCCGAGCAGTAGCCAAAGTTGAAACAAACCCAGCGTTAGCCAGGGCATGTGGGGCTCGGCCGAATGATTTTGCGTAAACCAAGAATACGACCGCGGAAACCCTTGGATCAAATGATTGAGCCGAGCCCCTGCATAATTGGGATTGGGCAAAGACAGCACAAACGTTGCACCTGGCTTGAGATGCGCGCGAACACTTTGCAAAAATAATCCTGGGTTTTGCAAGTAGCCCATCGCCTCGCAACAAATCGCGGCATCGTACTGTCCAAAAGCTTTTGGTATGCCTTGATTAAAATCAGCCTTTTCAAACTGCGCATAACCAGCAGGCGCGTCTGCGTAAAAATCGATTCCGTGCACAAGCGTTGGATATGTCAGTGCGCTGGGTAACCAACCATCGCCACAACAGATATCGAGCACCGCTTGAGGCTTTAGCGCATTAAGTACGGCGGCAACAGCTAGACGATGCGCCTTGTTTTTGTTGAACCTATCTCCGTTGCTGATGCTCTTTGCGTACGACACGTAGCACCTCCTAACTTGCCAATGCTTTCATCTCGGCGTAAAGGTCTGCTTTACCCTCAAACCCGATACCCACTAATTCTGGCAAAGTCACAATACTGTTCTCTACCTTGACACCGTCCGGAAACCCGCCATAGGGTTGAAATAGGTCGGGATAGCTTTCGTTGCCCCCGAGACCCAAGCCTGCAGCAATCGCGAGCGACATCTGATGACCGCCGTGCGGCACACAGCGTTTGGGCGACCAGTCGTACTCTTTGAGCATCTCAAGGGTTCGTAAATACTCGACCAAGCCATAGCTCAGCGCACAATCAAATTGCAACCAGTCTCGATCGCGCCGCATGCCACCATAACGAATCAAATTACGGGCATCTTGCATTGAAAACAGATTTTCACCCGTTGCCATCGGTTTGTCATAGTGGTGAGCTAACTCTGCCTGCAATTCAAAATCAAGCGGATCACCCGCCTCTTCGTACCAAAATAAATCGTACTGTGACAGGGCTTTGCCATACTCAATCGCAGTCTTCAAATCAAAGCGACCGTTTGCATCAACGGCCAGGCGTTGCCCGGGGCCAAGCAGCTTTAAGACTGCTTCGATTCGCTTGCAATCTTCAGCTAACGAGCCACCACCAATTTTTTTCTTGACGACCGAGTAACCACGGTCGAGGTAGCTTTGCATCTCGCGTGTGAGGCCTTCAAGGCCCTGTCCTGGCCAGTAATAGCCCCCGGCCGCGTACACAAATACGTCACGCTTGGGCTTACCGTCGCCGTAACGTTCAGCCAATAACTGATAAAGCGGCAAGCCTTCAATCTTGGCGACAGCATCCCAGACGGCCATGTCAATCGTGCCAACCGCCACCGATCGCTCGCCATGGCCGCCAGGCTTTTCGTTATTCATCATGGCCGCCCAGACTTTGTGCGGGCACAAAATACCCTTGGCATCGAGCAGCGTGTCGGGGCTTGCCTCAAGTACGCGAGGAATAAACCGCTCGCGCATCAACGCGCCCTGCCCGTAACGCCCGTTCGAGTTAAAGCCGTAGCCGATCACGGGCTTGCCATCGCGGATCACATCTGTGACCACCGCGACCAAGCTCAGCGTCATCTTTGAAAAATCAATATAGGCATTACGGATATTGGACTTAATGGGACGGGTCGACTCGCGGATTTCTGTAATTTTCATGGGAAAGGCTCGGGGGCTACAAAGAAAAAAGGAAGTTGTTCTTGGCTCAGGCAATGCATTGTTCTGGGAGCATGCGTTGTTCTGAGAGTAGGCAATACGATACACTCAGAATGAATGATAGCAACCGAAGCTCTGCAACTTGTCCCACAAAAAAGAACACCAATGACAATTGACCAACAACACCCCAAGCCCCATCTCATCAAAATGCACGATCTCGACAACGTCGCGATTGTGGGCAACGATGGCGGGCTTCCCGCTGGCACCGTATTGCCGTCGGGCTTAGTCTTAGTCAACAAAGTGCCGCAGGCGCATAAGGTTGCGTTAGTGGATTTCGCACCAGATGCCCCCATCATTCGGTACGGACTTGCGATTGGGTACGCACTGAAGCCCATCCCCGCAGGTAGTTGGGTGCATGAGCGCCTCTTGCGCATGCCCGAAGCGCGCAACTTCGAAAATTTACCGATCGCGACGGTTAAACCAGCATCGACTGAGCCCCTTGAAGGCTATACGTTTGAAGGCTACCGTAACACCGACGGCTCGGTGGGTACGCGCAATATTCTGGCGATCACCACCACCGTGCAATGCGTTGCGGGCGTGGTTGAATATGCGGTTGAGCGGATCAAAGCCGAGTTGCTCGCCAAGTACCCAAACGTTGACGACGTCGTGAGCCTAGAACACACCTACGGTTGTGGCGTGGCCATTGATGCCGCTGAAGCGATTATTCCAATTCGTACGATTCGCAACATTAGCCTGAACCCAAATTTTGGAGGCGAAGTGATGGTGGTGAGCTTGGGTTGCGAAAAACTGCAGCCCGATCGCCTGATGCCACCTGGCAGCTTCCCAATTAAAGACGAGCGTTCGACCGGTGTCGACACCGTCTGCCTGCAAGACGCTGAACATGTCGGCTTTATGTCAATGATTCAAGCCATTATGACCGAAGCCACCGTGCATTTGATTCGCCTGAATCAACGCACGCGCCAAACCGTACCGGCAAGTGAGCTCATTGTTGGCATGCAGTGCGGAGGCAGTGATGCCCTGAGTGGCGTCACTGCGAACCCCGCCTTAGGCGTTGCGGCAGACTTGTTGGTACGCGCAGGTGCCACCGTCATGTTCAGCGAAAACACCGAAGTCCGCGATGGTGTGGATCAACTTACTTCGCGCGCGATCAACGCGAGTGTCGCGCAAGATATCGTGACTCAACTTGCGTGGTACGACAGCTATCTAGCGCGCGCCAACGTGGATCGCAGCGCCAACACAACGCCAGGCAACAAGGCGGGCGGCTTATCGAATATTGTTGAAAAAGCCATGGGCTCGATTATCAAGAGCGGTAATTCAGCCATTTCTAGCTGTTTGCCGCCAGGTGAAAAACTCGCCCGAGACCAACGTGGCCTGGTATACGCCGCCACCCCCGCAAGCGATTTCATTTGCGGCACCTTGCAACTCGCGGCAGGCATGAATCTTCACATCTTTACGACGGGCCGCGGTACGCCCTACGGCTTGGCAGAGTGCCCCGTGATCAAGGTCGCTACGCGCACTGATCTCGCACGTCGTTGGCATGACATCATGGATGTCAACGCGGGGCGCGTCGCCGATGGCGAACTTTCAATCGAAGAGCTTGGTTGGGAGATTTTTCGTTTAATGCTTGATGTCGCCAGCGGTCGCAAGACTTGGGCTGAGCACTGGAAGATCGCTAACGCGCTGGTGCTGTTTAATCCTGCACCGGTGACCTGAAGACTCGCATGATTGAACGCTCAGTCACACCCGTAGAGGCACCTGCCGCGGTGCTCTTGGCCGCGGGCGAAGGTTCGCGACTGGGAGGCATGCCAAAGAGCTTGCTGACGCTCAACGGCCAGTCTTTATTAACGCGGCAAGTCGCTGCCCTGCGCTTGGCGGGCATCCATCAAATTGTGGTGGTCACGGGCTACTTTCATAGTTTGATTGAGGCTGAATTAAAGCCATTACACGTCGATGTTGTGCGAAACCCTCAACCCGAGGCGGGGCAGCAGTCTTCGGTACGGCTCGGGCTCAGCAAACTACAAGCGCCGTTTGACTTCACGTTTATCACCTTGGCAGATCAACCGTTGTTATGCGCCGAGGATTTTATTGCGCTGACCTCTGCCTTCGCTCAACGCCGCCCCTCTACACAGATTCGCTACCCAATCGTCAAGGGGCAACGTGGTAATCCCGTTGCGATTTCAAAAGACATCGTCTCTTTAATTCTTGCTGCAGATTCAAGCGTCACGTGCAAAGGTTTTATACAAGATCATCCCGAGTTGGTTGATCCCTATTTAACCGACAACGAACACTTCGCAGTGGATATTGACACCCTTGAAGATCTGGCGGCATTCAAAGCTCGAACAGGTATCGAGCTGAAGCGCCCTGCCTGATTCGTTAATCGGGTTTCATTCCAGAGCTTTTAACGATCTTCTGCACGGAGTCGTAGTCTTGTTCGATAAACTTTTTAAAGTCAGCCGCGCCGTACTCGCCCACCACACCACCAAGCCCTGCGACCCTCCGCTGTACATCTGGGTCGGCTAATACGGCTTTTGCGGCTTGGCTATATTTTTCAATGATTTCAGGAGAAGTGCCTTTGGGTGCGAACAAACCAATCCAAGATAAGTGCTCAAAGCCTGGCATACCGAACTCGGCGATCGTCGGAATGTTTTCAGCGCCGGGCCAACGCTTAAGCGAAGTCAAAGCCAAGGCTCTAAGCTTGCCGGCTTTAATCAAAGGCATTGCCGCAACAAGCGACGACACTGCCACAGGAATCTGACCACCCAGTAGGTCTGTGAGTGAGGGCCCAGAGCCTCGATATGGCACCGACGTCATGCTCACTTGCGCCGTAAAAAAAGTGTACTCAGCCGCAAAATGACTTGCCGTGCCGATGCCTGCCGTACCAAAAGAGACTTGTCCCGGACGTTGTTTCGCGTCTGACAACAGTTGGTCGAACGACTGG
>Ga0209551_1000093_pt1 | contig 27762 bp, 23 predicted proteins | sample LauGreSuBDMM15SD_2_FD_187568 | JGI IMG/M metagenome (GOLD analysis project Ga0209551, IMG submission 187568) | Freshwater lake microbial communities from Lake Michigan, USA - Su13.BD.MM15.SD (SPAdes) (version 3) | ecosystem: Environmental > Aquatic > Freshwater > Lake | place: Lake Michigan, USA... | reverse complement strand
ACTGGCTCCATCACGGTTTCTTGTATGGCTACTCGGTTATTGGAGACCTGGGTTTCGTATCCCGTTATTTTGTATACCCACTCGTAAGTTACTATTTGTGCATACACTGGTACTTGGTATGTCGGGTAGACAAGTCTATACCTTTCGACAGGTACTGTTTGGGAAACCGTAGTATAGCAAGCTGCCTCAGCAGCCGGTGCACCAACTAAAACCGTTGTCAATATGGTCGCCACAATCGCTGTTGCTTGTTTCGCGACTTTATCGTAGAAAGGGGCTATAATAGATGTGTTCATTTGTTATCTCCCCTATCATACCTATAGACTTACATTACTTATTATACTTTATCTTACAATTTATTGTTCCTCGTCGCTTGTCGTGGTGCAACAATACCAATCATTTCTTTTTATCATCGTGCATACTTGGGGGTTTTGCTCACCATTGAGTGTGTGAAAGAACAGATATTCTCGGTTTATCGTGTTATACGTTCTGCCCTTCTACCTATTTTGGTTGTTCTTTTTCTCACAGGGTGTGGTCAGCAATCTGATGGAAATTTGCAGCCTGCTGGCGCTCCGAGTTCTGAAAGCACCTTGAACTCCAATCAGTCTGAAGCTGCGAATCTTACACTTGATTGCTCTTCCGCTATAACTGTTTCAATTACTGTGGAAGAGGGTCGTGCATACAGCCCAGAGCAACAGATTTCACTTTTAGTTGACCAACCAGTACGTATCGTTGTTCAATCTGATGAAGTAACAACTATCGATCTGCGTGGTTCGGAAACCTACTCCGTTGTTGAAATCGAACCTGGTCTCTCCTCTGTTTGTACCACCTACCGGCAAACAGGTCAGTACCCTGTCCAGGTTGGTAACCTCATCCCCCTTGTTTTTGTTGTTGACTAACCCGAGGTTCAACAGATAGCTACTAGCGCACATCAAGCGTGAGAAAATAGCTTTGTGCTGATTTCGTGCTCTGCGGGAGTTTGTTTGCATAGTCTTCCTTGGGCCTGACAGGTTTCGACATGAGATCAACGAGCCCGTACCGCAACCTGAGGTCGCCTACTCTCGCAAAAGTGGGGCAAAACCAACAACTGCCAAACCGCAGTTAGCTCTCGTCGCCTAACGCTCACGCCGCAGGCACATTGAGAGACATCGTGACCAGTAATGGCGCACGGGGCCGATTCACCGCAGCCCGGCAACAGAAGCGGAGAATGACAGGTCGAAAGCGACTTGGCGGTGGGGAAGACCACTGACAGGCAGGGAAAGACCCGCCCGGTCCCGTAAGGGGCTCGACCCGTCGAGTTGGTGCCGTTAGCCAAGACACGGGGATGGTTGTATCGTTACGTGATCGTATCGTCATGGACCCGGGTTCAATTCCCGGCAGGTCCACTATGCATATAAGCATCCGAACGGATTGCTGCGTGTACATCGCACTCAACGAACCTTTTACTCTGTACAAGGGTATTATAGTTTCTTTGCTGCTTCCCACGCGGAACTGATAGTTACGTATACTCCTTGGTCCCTCTGTAACCTCTCAGCTGTTTCAAGTTTGGTAATGATCTCAGATGTCAGTTTTTGAACACCCAGTTCTGAGTACAGCGTCTTATCGTTCTGGGCTAAAGCTGCAGCTACCGTTGTCGGGATGATTACAAGTCGAGAGCTTTCATCCCCAAACCCCCTGCTAGGAAAAGCTTCCAATGTCACTTTCACAATCGCTTGAACTTCGTTACCTGGTCTTCTAGTACTGGAGATGCTCTCCCCTACTGATTGAGAAACCCTACCCAATATTTTACTTGCTATAATATTCAAGTGCGTTCGATTTGAATAAGAGAATCCAAAACTTTGAGCTTTCGTTGCCGACTCGATGTCGAATACGGAGAGATCCCTACGCTCCGACCAGAGCTTCACCTCTGATGCTATTTCCGCACGATCGGCTGTTAGTTCCGCAATTGCTGCTTCCCGCCACCGTAAAACAACCAGGTCGTTCAATGACGCATTAGGGTGCACATGTTCACCTATTTTCAAACCATGAAGTTGCTGTGTTGACCGAGGCCACAACCTTTCTATTTCATCTATGAACCTGTCCAGTTTCTCTCCGCTATCTAGTACCCCGTCGGTGAACTCCGTGTACTCTTCGTTTTTCCCTACTGTACCCGTGATTCTGCTCAAACGCTTTCTTGTTGGTCCACAAGGTCCCCAAACCAGATCGAGCGCAGCAGCCTCAATCAATTCAACACGTAATCGTTCAGAGGTTAGGTAACGTTCGGAGCTGTCATATAACCTCTCATCTTCTTGATTCACAGGTGTTGTTTTCTTCTCGTTCAACACACCTGCCACTGTTACAGAACCTGTCACATTACTTTTCTCCTTGAGCTTAGGACTTGGCATGTAACCCCCACCCTATCATCCTTCTATCAACCTGGTCAAGCTTTCCAATTGTTTACTTTATTAGGCTTTTTATCGTGCCTTCCAGCCCACCCAGGGCACACCTCAGCCGCTCCCTATCATAAACCCCCCACCCGTCACCAAAAATAGCGTGCAATTTGCTGTTATCATACCTCATTGTACAGGCTTCCTTGTCACAGCTGTTTAGCGGCCCTGTTGAGAGCATCTCACCCTCCTATTGATAATTGGCTATTGGCATGTAAAACTCTGCGCTCCGAACGCCCCTTTGTGTATGGCGATGTGCGACATCACCTAGGTCTCCCACTGTTACAGCCGTGAACCTTGACCTCTTCTGGGAGCTTTCCGGCTGGGCTGGAGCTGCTCTCATACTAACCGGCTACGCACTTGTATCTCTTGAAGGTACAGCAAAGATACGCCATCATGTCACCAACCTTGTCGGAGGTGCCCTTCTTCTTGGCGCTTCCGCTATCAAGGATGCATGGTTTAGCGTTGCCCTCAACGGATTTTGGATCGTGATTGCTTTAGCAGCTCTCGGGAAAGCTTTTTATATGAAGTCAAAACCAGTTTCTCGTTCATAGCAATACTAGAACTTTTATTGTTTAGCTCTAAAGGTTCAGTTCCTTGCTGCCTATGCTTTTGTAACTTTCACTTTTTCGGCTCATGAGTCGTCTTTACGTGACGATTGGTAGGAGTACCAACCTAGCATCGCGGTTTTGCGGTCTAGAGATTGCTACAGGTTTGCAAGGCGCTATAAAGGATCAAATCAATTCTCTTATAACCTTGTGAGAGAATATTGACCTTCTCTATGTTTTTCTCGCTATCTTCTCGCTCGTACTCTTTTGACGCTGCATTTCATATATTTTCGCTACTTACCCATGCATAGTTCTTTATTGTTTCACAACTTCTGTTGATAAATCCTACTATGCTTATGTCCTTATGCATCAAAATACGGATGATATTACTACACTTACTTTATAAGGGGCTCTAATGTTACATAACCGCAGTATACTCTCCTCTTTTTTCAGATTCCGTTCAGGTTTCACTTTAGTTGAATTACTTCTCGCTCTTGTAGCTCTACCTGTTGTGCTCGTTGGTATTGTCTTTCTCAATGCGTATGTTCCCTCTCTTATCTTACGTTCATTAGGTTACGAGATCGATTTTTGGTTCTACTTTGCGGTGAACGTGGTGGCTGGAGTTATTGGTTATGGTTACACACTACTTGGAGCCAGTCGTACGGCGAGTAAGGATGCTCCTGCCTCGAAACGTCTTGCCAAAGCTTCGCTTGCTTATCTTTTACACTCTATTCTCTTGATGCTTATCTTTGCTGAAACTGGTAACGATATTGGTTTCTTGCATCTTCTTTTGGCTGGTCTGACGATGCCTATTTTATGGCAGCTTGCCCTGTTAGCTGTTCGCAGGTATCGTTCTGGTCGTAGTTCTGGTACCGTAGAAAAATCAACTCTCAATTGATTATGCTACAATTGTAGAGACTCATCATTTTCAATCCTGATTTGCATTTCTTTTCCTGGAATTTCATGGAAAAGTACGCTAATAGCGTTGATACCTTATAGACTGGCGAGAGTTTTGGTCTCCCCTTTTTTTGTTTTTTTGATCGGTTTTGGTTTGGTTTTGTCTCAATGAATTGTGTATCGATCGATACGAAAAGCTCACGGAATCTAGCCGTACTATTTTTCCGCTATCTTCTACCTTAGATGTGGATTTTCTTATAATTTATGTGTGATTGAGGTGTGATTGAGGTTTTTTCTATTGATTTTCAAGTATAAAGTTTAGATCATGCGTCGATGCGTGACCGGTCAAGGAGCCCGCCATTACGAACGATGAACTCTTTTCGTGAAGAAACTTCATTACCCATCAGCATCTCAAATGCTCGATCTGCGGCTGAGGCGTCATCAACAGTCATCCGGCGAAGTTTGCGCTTGTCGACATCGATCGTAGTTTCTGCTAATTGATCGGCGTCCATTTCTCCGAGGCCTTTGTACCGTTGGATACCTTTGATTTTCTTACCAGCGGTTTCCAGTGCAGCTACCTGTTCATCTCGCTCAACATCAGAGTAGCAATAGATATGCTCTTTACTATTACTTACTTCAATTCTGTACAGAGGAGGCATTGCTGCATATACTCGACCTGCAGCTAGGAGCGGATGAAGATACCGGTAACACAACGTCAACAAGAGACACCTAATGTGGCTGCCATCGACGTCTGCATCGGTCATGAAGATCAACTTTCCGTAACGGATGTTGTTTAGATCGAAACTTTTACCAGAGCCACCACCCATTGCGGCAATGATAGAAGCACATTCTGCGTTATCCAACATCTGTTTCTCTGAAGCTTTCATGACATTCAGGATCTTTCCGCGTAATGGCATCAGAGCTTGGAACTCGCTGTCACGTGCAGCTTTCACAGTTCCCCCTGCCGAGTCACCCTCGATGAGAATGAGCTCGGAACGGTCACGGTCATTGGTTCGACAGTCAGAAAGCTTCGCCGGAAGGCTGTTTGATGATTCCAAAGCTGTTTTGCGTCTTACTGTCTCACGTTGCAAACGAGCAGCTACACGAGCTCTCATCGCTCCGGCGACCTTTTCTAGCACAGCTTTTGACTGGGCTTTGTTCTTCGGGTTAGCTAACCAGTTACGTAAACCATCGGAAACAACTTGGTTCACTATTTGAGTTGCTGCTGCTGTTCCCAGCACCTCTTTTGTCTGACCTTCGAACTGCGGCTCTGCAAGACGTACCAGCACAACTGCTACTAAACCCTCGTTGATGTCTTCACCTGTCGCTGATTCTTCTGCTGGTCTCACCGTCTTTGTTGCTTTCAACGTATCATTCAATGTGCGGTTCATTGCACGCTGAAAACCTGTAAGATGCGTTCCACCTTTAGGGGTTGAGATGATGTTGACGAAGCTTCGTATGTCGGTCTCGTAACCACCGGTCCAGCGCAGTGCGCATTCGACTTCGAGGTTTCGTTCGATCTCCTCAGGGACAAGTGCTCCATCTCTCAGTACTGGAACAGTTTCGTTGAATGTTGCCGAACCTTTGATGTGGATTACATCGTTGACTGAAGTTCCTGTTGACTGGTAACGGATCATGTCAGCCATCCCACCTTCGAAATGGAATGTCTCTACGGTTTTTTTCCCGTAACGGTTGTCAGTTACCGTCAGACGTAGACCTGGTACTAGAAACGCGGTTTGACGTGCCCGCTGATAGGTGAGCTCGAGATCCAACGATGCTTCTTTCAAGAAGATTGATGGATCAGCCCAGTACCGCACCCTTGTACCAGTTTCACCAGTTTTCTCTTCTTTTGATGTGAGTGTACCTGGTGTGAACTTGTCATTCTTGTCGAACTGGCCCGCGACACCATGATCAAAGGAGAGCGTGTATAGTTCACCGGCACGGTGCACATCAACGTCCAGTCGTGAAGAGAGAGCGTTGACAACTGATGCGCCTACTCCGTGAAGCCCGCCTGAGACCGCGTAGCCTCCACCTCCGAACTTACCCCCAGCATGAAGCTTTGTGAACACTACCTCTACACCAGACAAACCTGTCTTTTTTTCAATGTCTGTTGGTATCCCTCGGCCGTTGTCCCTTACTTCGACCGAACCATCCTCATGGAGGGTTATTTTGATATGTGTGCAGTGACCACCGATGGCTTCGTCTACCGAGTTGTCGACTATTTCCCAGAGACAATGCTGAAGACCCCGGCTGTCGGTCGAACCGATGTACATACCAGGCCGTTTCCTGACAGCGTCCAAACCTTCGAGAACTTGTAGGCTCGAAGCATTGTACTGCTCTGCACCATCTGGCTTTTGTTTAGCCATCATCCGCCCTTATCTCGTTTCTTGTCCCAAATCGCGTAACAGTGTCGTCACATAGATTTTGAATACTGCTCTACCTACTGTGCGGGTTAGAGCAGCTTCGACAACACGGCGATAAACAGATGAGAACTTCAATAGAACAAAACTGGTCACGTTATGCTAAATTCAAAGCCTGAGCACGCTTTTACCACTGGGGTGAGTTCAGCATTTTCATTGCTTCTTGCCCAAGCACACCGCTTTTACTGATTATTTCGTTGAATGTTGCCAGGTCTAGGCTTCTTCTCATATTTGCTAGGCAAGAAACTGCTAGTTGACGACCAAAACTTTCTTCCAGACCTGAACAACGATCAGGTATTGCATCAGTGAGCATTTCAGTGTAGGAATTTACGTTCAAACCTATATGCAGCAGGACCTGTTCTCTACAGGTAACCTCTAGCTCTGAGTCCGAGTCTGAACGATTATTCTCCAAGCTGTTGCAGGCCAGCAACATCTCATCTAACGACTCGTTTGTTTTCTCTAATTTCTCTAGGTTTCGACCTAATGCGAATCCTGCTCCGGCGAAACACCCTCTGCGTATACTTTCCTGCTTAGCTGATTTGCAATGAGAAACGAGAATCTCAGCGTTTTCGAGTTTGATCATTTTCTCCGCAATGGGAGCAAATGCTCCCATCATGACACCGTATGAGCAGCTCTGTTTGATGGTTTCAGTAGAGGGACGTTCCCTACTGATACCTGATGTATTAGTGGGTGCGCCTACTATGTTACGTTCGCAGAACTCGATGAGTTCCCCCACATTTGCCCCTGCCAGGGATGGGGCCGAAAAGTCTTTTGTGGAAGCTATCACGAGCGCATGACCTACACCATGCGCACAACCTATTTCTATCTCCATATTAGTTGATTGTAGCTCGTCACAGTCTTGAAGTAGATCCTGCCATTCTTTCAATGTCCTTGGTGAGTTCGCAAAAGCTTCTGCGAGTCCGTGCCCGATCGACGATCCGCAAACGTTCGTGTCCAGATCTGTGAAGGCAGCTAGCACCGAAGATTCGGCTTTGATTGAGTTCTCTAATCCGCCACCTACCGTTTCGTAGCCTCCCGTTTGGTTGTTTACTGATGCAGAGTTTCTTCGCTCATATATTGATAGCAATTTTGGTCCTGCCCGGTGTGACGCAACATGGCAGTCTCCTTTGAACATACTATCTCGTTCTTCGAGGTCACCCATTGCTACCCCCAGAGGCTGGTACACCCCATCTTCTACCGCTTTTATGATTAGTTCCTCCAAGCAGAGCTGTCGGACGCTTTCATATGTTTTCATGCATGTCTGCAACTTTACCATCACTGAATCAGAGGAAAGCTTTGCCGGTTCACGGGAGAGTACAGTGAGAACAATGAGAGAAGCTACCATACCCAACAGCAGAGAGGCTGCCACCGCAAGCCTCGCTTCTCTTTTATGTCTCACCTCTCAAACGGTCCTTGAACCTTAGATGGTCGCAGTAATCTCGCTGAACATACTGAACTGCTTACCCTCTTTCACACCGTCTGCAACCTTCATAGTACCTATATTGTTCGTTATTTACCTATCTCTTTCTTTTGTGATCAGGTGTTCTGTACGTGCATTTTACCGGTTAGGTAGCACTCTCATCTGTATGGCCAGCCAACTTCTCGACTCTCTCGGTCTTGAGTACGATGTTTTGGAATCCCATTCAAACGGTGTTGAGATTTTTGAGCCTCGCGCCACGATGAACTCAGTTGCTCATGCCGCCCGTACTGCAGGTGTTCGAGTTGAACGGGATGGCTTGAACACTCTTGTACTCTTCTCCGAAGGGGGGCTAGTTGTTTGCACCTGGTCTTTTACCCCTGCTGTCTGCGCTCGCGCATTCATTGCAGCCGAACTGATCAACTCAGGTTCTGTTCCCCACCCTGAGACCCTCCCTGTAGATGTAACACCAACTGCAGCTTCGCTGCTTGAGTTCGGTTGCGTCGATGTTGACGCTGAACCACTTCTCTCAACCGCCGCAACTCTTCTTGTTGACCGTCTCCCAGCTTCAGGATTCACTTCTGCGTACATGCTTGTAGATGCATTCTCTGATGGTCCTGAGGTCATCGAGATGGCTCGCGCTCTTCTTCAACGCTGAGAAGCGCCTTGTTACAATCCATAATCTGAAACTACCTTCCTTTGATACTTCCTAGTGCTGTTCGTTGGTTTCTTCCCGCGCTGACTGTGTGATCTATCATGCATCCATTTTTGGTGCACTCACCTAACGCAAGGAGAACCCTGTGAACATCACCCGATTGCGAGTTGCTTCAACGCTTCTCGCTGTTGTAACCACTTTCGCTGCCTTACCCGCTGCGAATGCCATCGTCAACCCTGATCGTAACGTCCTCCCAGGCGAAGCTGCTTGGACTGCGATGATTACATTAGAATTTGACGATTCTGATCCTATCCAGTTCTGCACTGGGGCGCTTGTCTCACCACAAATTGTCCTGACCGCAGCACACTGCGTTATTGACACCCCTATCGAAGCTGTTGTCATCCGTGTGGGTAATCAGACCACAGCATCTGGTGACGGTGTTACCAGGACTGCTGCTGCTGTTATCTTTCACGGAAAGTATGAACGTCAGATGTCTTATGAGATATACGACGCCAACGAAGTCCTTCTAGAAACAGTTGAGGGTGACGTTCGTCCAGGAGAGAACGCAATTGACAGCGACATAGCTCTTATCTACCTTGATAAGCCTATACTTACAATCAAACCGGTCCGACTTCCATCATCTCGTAACTATCAACCTAAATCAGGTTGGCGTACATACGGATGGGGATCTACTGGCGAGAATCAAGACATCGAGACGGATTACCTTCTCACCGCAGCACAAGATGACCACACCGCAGCCACGGCACAATCTTTTGGAGATCCTTTTGAAAAGATTCTTGCTGCAGTACGAGTCAACGGTGAAAGCTCTTCCGGAACATGTTTTGGTGACAGTGGCGGTCCGCTCGTGGATCGCCGAAATATCCTTATCGGGCTCACATCCTTTTCAGAGTCTGGCATATGTTCAGCTCCAGTCGCTACGTTGTTCACAAAAGTGTCCGCGTTTCTAGATTGGCAGAAAAGAGCTGTAACGCTAGCGAAAAAGGCTGTTTCTAACCGTGCGTTCAAAGATGCACGCCAAGAGTCCGACATCCCAGTTATCGGTTTGGAATAATAAAACCTAATCTGTATGTCGTACTAAAAACACTCCGAAACGGGCGGCCTCAAAAGCCGCCCGTTTCTCTTTTATCTCATTGCTGAGCTTTCTACCGAACATTCTGCGGCTTTCTCCATATTTTGCATGATCTTTCGTCGCGGCGTAGTTCTTCATAATTTCATTGCGGCGCTGATTGTGAATAGCATGAGCGAAATGTTGACTTGGCCCCAGATCAAAGAACGTTACCCTGAGCTAGCTCAGCGGTTACGTGACGGGGACATGACCGCGCGAACAGAGTTCGTACGCCTATCGTTCGGTGCTGAGATCATAAGCGAAACTCCACAAGCGGCGCTATCTACTCGTAAAACCAACAAGCGATAGTTTTTTCATAGTAGTAACGTTATCCGCTAACTACCCCCTCTTTCTCATTTCATTCCAAATCTTATCCCTTTTTAGAAGTTCACGTTCCCAGGTGAACACCAAAATTCCGAGCGCAACTGTCGGTGGGATGATCGCAAATATCATTGTTTTCAAGTGATCTAAACTAGTAAAAGCCGCAATAGATACCGCTATAACCAGCATGTTTCGGTATAACCTTCCCGCATAGATAAAAGCTTTGTACAGTGCATCCATGTTCAACGTCGACCCCTGATTTGACAGAGAGCTGAATTGCCCAATTAGCGCGGTCTTTTTTCCCAGTTTACCAACTTTCCTTTTTGTATATTTGTTGCGGCGTGCCTCAACCCGCGCTGTCTCATAACTGGCGAACTTCTTGTATCCTTCGTTTGTAATTTCATCTGATAGGCTCGCAAGTAGCTGATGTGCTTCAGCGTTTGCTGATCCGTAGAAGTCCAACACGTTATCCAAACACTCAATATTTGTGTAACTTGAGAAGTTTTTGTACTTTACATTCAGTGCCCATCTTTGCTCGAGGTGTTCCTCGGTTATCTCGTTACTGCTTTCCAACACCCAATTACCCGTTTTGAACTCAACAGGCACATTACTCAACCGTTCAACAGTTTCCCAAAGTTCTACCACTCCTGCAACCGTTGTCGTATCAAACTTACTATTATTCTCTTCTGCACTACGTGTTTTTACAAAATGGGCTTCTGCCCGGGGTGTTTCCACTCGCATCTGTCTATCTTCTTTCGATGTAACGCCGTCCCCTAGCGCACAGACAACCTGCCTGCTATAACATATTGTTATACATTTCATTTAGTTCGCACACGCTTATCGTCAGCATCTTCACGGAACTCACCACCACTCATTTTACGACTCAAGAATCTCGTTTCTTATAGTTTCGGCTATTGTCCTATTCTCTATCAAGATATTCTCTCGTGAAAAGAGAAACAGCCTCGTCCGCAAAAGACGAGGCTGTTCTATTTTAGGGTGACGCTATGCAAGGATGTTGTTACAACTTTGACGCGGTGGTGAAAAGTTCACGCACCGAACCTGTGAAGTCGTTCGCAAGAACCTCTGCAGTCTCCCACTTCTTCATATCGTTTCCGAGAAGCTCCGTCTGGAGCTTTGTAACAAGACCGACATATCGCTCTGCGTTGTAAGATTCCATCTGGCCTTTTACAAACCCCCAAGGGAGTGAGTCCAAGTGTTCGGTCTCTTTCAACAGGTTTGAAACATCGCTGAGGCGACGGCTCGTTGTCGAGTAATAGCTCGTGCTTCCTTCCTTATACCACTGCGTTATGCAGTGATCTAGGACGATTAGCTTTCCACGGTTCTTGTCCGGGAACGCCTTCCAGTTATCCATTGACACAGCTTGATCGAAACTAGTAGTATAGATCAAAGTGGCGAACTCTTCGTCACCTAGATGGTGCTTGAGAGATAGAGCTGCGGTTCGTTCATCGATATGACCGATGATTTGACGCATCTGCTCGGATGTCAACGAAGGGTTCTTCGTCAACGGTTCGAGAAGTGATTGCTCTGTTTGTATTGCCTCACCGATCAGCGTGTTGAGTTCATCCTGGTCGGTTGTCGTTGAAGCACTTATGATCTTCTGACTATACCCGGAGGTGTCAGCGGTTTCAGTTGCTGCTTTCGTAGCGCCAGCAACTTCAGTCCATACCTTCGCGACGGTGTCGTTGTCCAGATGGCGTCGCAAAGCTGCGATCATAGGAACGTTCATGTACTCCTGATCATCGCCGATGATGTTTCGTAACATCCCAGAGATGCGGTAGATGTATCGGCCGCCGTGACGTTGGTCACTGAGCGAAACAATTTGTTCCTCTAACGCTCGCTTGAAAAGTTCGGTGAACTCTTCTTCAGAGATTTTTGGTTGCTTTGAGAGAAAACGCTCTGTGAGTTCTCGGTTCGTTAGAACCTTTGAGACTTCACCAGCATATTGATCGTCGTTTGCAAGTCGAAGAACCTGATTGCGTAGAGCTCTGCGAACTTCCTCTGTTAGTGAGTCGGTACGAGAGTCGAGCTGTGCGATTGCAACTACAGCAGCAGCAGCGGGCATATTCCCGGCCTTCACTGTCGCTTCAGCAAGAGCACGCGTCGGTTTTGCGACAAGTTTTGCCCCGATGATCTCACGGTCGTCTTCGGTAAGCCCAGGGCTTTCGAGACAGCCAGCAAGCACACCAGCGCGTTCTTCGGCGCGGAATCTTGCGCGTCGTTCTTCTATGTCGAGTCCACCTCTGGTGAGGTAGGAAACAGCAACAGGAATTTCGACACGAGCTTTTACTGCTGTTAGAACACTGTCAGGGAGGTTATCTGCTGCGGCAATTGCTGCCATCGCTTCTACATCCTTTTGGCGTATAGCAAGGTGCCAGGCGCCTGCCAGAATCTCTGGTGATGTGTTCTTGTGTTTTATCTGCTCAAGTAATGCTTCGAGCAGGTTCGATTTCTTGGCTTTTGCCATGTATGATGCCCCATTTCAGAAGGTGGGTTGATTTATGCTTATCACCTTCGGCGGCATAGTTGGTCACGCAACTGCAACATTACCCGCCAAGCATCCCCCACACTACACCGATAAGGCTTTTATACGGGAGGTCTAGCTCTAGGTCATATAGACGCTATCTGGTACGGTTCTCTTTGTGAACTCATTGCGCTATCAGATGTCTGGGTTCTGCCAACGGGCCATTTTCCGGCGGTTCCCCATCCACATCTGGTTATTTCTTGTAACCGCTTGCTCGGTTCTTACTCTTGATCAGGTTTCAAAGGCTTTTGTTGTCGGCTTTTCTGATGGAGAAGATATCGTTCTTATTGAGAATTTTCTGAGTATTGAGATTGCTCGAAACCCTGGCGCTGCTTTCTCTTTAGGTGAGGGTTACACCTGGTTGTTCACAACATTTGCACTGGTAGTTGTTCTCGGGATGTTATTCCTACTATTCTGGAGGAGGAACCACTTGCGACGTTCAGAGTTGTTCATTGCTGGTGTTTTCTACGGTGGTGTTGCCGGTAATCTCGCGGATCGCCTTTTCCGCGACCCAGGGTTTTTTGTTGGGCATGTGGTTGATTTTATCTCAGTTGGTTTCTGGCCGACCTTCAACTTCGCGGACAGCGCAATTTTTATATCAGTTATACTATACTTATTTATTGATTTGAGAGCGAAGAGTAAGCGTCGTTGAGTTCTGATGTTTAGCGTTTAGCGCTTTTGTTATCATAACCTTCCCTGATATAAGATTAGCATGTTGCCAATCTCTACCTGCGATACAATAAGCTATCGCTTCAATAATTGGTTTGTCATTTTTCGTTTTTTACTTGTTTCTCATACAGTTCTTTACATTTATTAGGATTATTCCAGTAGCTCTCGCCTTTATGATACAAGGCAGGTGCTAGAACTACTTGACCACAAGGGCAGAGATTCATCATTCCCTTTGGGTAGTCATTGACAGTAGAGAATTTCCCACGCAGACTCATACCTTGTACTCTTCCACTTTCTTCTTACCATTGAATATCTCAACGGTTCCAGTAATTTTATTGGTTTCTACTTTTCTATTGACCAAATAGATAAGATCATCTTTATTTGAGGATATACCCTCATATATCAGGTTTCGATCAGTAGTTATTTTGAAATGATACATATTTTTATTCCCCTTTTTCTCTTTCTTCTTACTGTGAGTGCTTTTTATTCGTACAAAATATGAGAAGGTTGTATCTTTATCTCGTTATCCACTTTTATCTTTTTAGCTATCTCTGCTATCAAAATATGTTATAACATCCCTTTTGCCAGGCTGCCAATATCTGGCTAATACTGGACGTCAATCTAACCAATGGCACCGTTATTATTCTCAACAAAGTTCTAAAAATTTTATATAGGTAGCTTTACCCAAAGTTTTTACCACAGAACGGGAGTGAACCAAGTGAGCTCGATGAGCTTTATAGCAAGCCCTCGTAGCTCATCTGGATAGAGCAGACGCGTCCTAAGCGTACGGTGGCAGGTTCGATTCCTGTCGAGGGCACCCACTTTGAATCGATATTTCTGCGTAGCTTTAGCAGCCTGTAGCGCTGGTTTTTCAGTGTCGAGCTTTGATTTTGGCAGTACAGGCGTGCCCTCTACGCCGGGATAGCCACTCTCTGAGCTATGGCTAACGTCTCTTTGAACCCTGATTTCTTAGCCCTTCCACTAGAACTTGCTGCTGAATCTGCTTTGGAAACCGCCATCTTGCTTGGCTCCTCCTGGGCAGAGTTCCGGGTTTCTGTGAATCGCTCGAGCTTTGTGCAGACCCATGACACCGATATCGACTCTACCCTCAGTGGTGCTGACACCAGCCTCGGAGTACGGGTACTAGTCAATGGCGTCTGGGGTTTCGCCTCCGACCCTTCTATCAGTCCTGAAGGAGCGCGTCGCGCGGCCCGCACCGCCGTAGCGCTCGCAAAAGTTGCTGCGCCAGCCACTACCCGCAAGGTTGAACTCGGAACGATCGGCCCTGCAGTCATCGACACGTGGATTGCCCCCGTCGAGATTGATCCTTTCGACGTGAACCCCATCGAGATCGGAACGCTACTTCTTGAACGTGCCAACATCGTACTCGGAAACGGCGCAGAACATGTTGATTCTTACTTCTGGGCTCTGAAAGACACCCGCTTTTACGCAGACACCCACGGCAACCGCCATACCCAACAACGCATTTTTTCTACCTCTGAACTCTCCGGAACCCGTCCAGACCGTGACGGCGACCCCGTCTCCTTGCGCACACTTGCCCAACCGGTTGCACGTGGCTGGGAGTGGATGATCGGCAACCATTACGGTTGGGAGCGCGAGATCGCCGAACTTGGAGGTCTTCTCCTTCAGAAGTCGAACTCACCGCTGATTACACCTGGTAACTATGACTTGATTATTGATCCGACCCAGCTGTGGTTGACTATCCACGAATCAATCGGCCATGCTACCGAACTCGATCGGGTCCTCGGCTACGAGGCAAATTACGCTGGCACCACGTTCGTCCAGGTCTCTGACCTGAACAAATTGCAGTATGGCACCAAGCTTCTCAATGTCACTGCGGATCGCAACGCACCGTATGGGCTCGCAACTGTTGCCTTCGACGACGAGGGTGTCCCAACTCATAGCTTTCCCCTCATCAACGAAGGTCAACTTGTTGGGCTGCAAGCCGATCGAGGTTCCGCGCATCTCGCCGGACTGGAAACTACCGGCTGCGCGTACGCCCAATCCGCAGAGTTCGTCCCTATTCAACGTATGCCGAATATCTCGATGCAGCCATCTGCTGACGGCCGTTCAAGAGAAGAGATGATCGCCGATGTCGAAGATGGACTCCTTGTCATTGGTGACGAATCATGGTCGATTGATATGCAACGCAAAAACTTCCAATTTACTGGCCAACAGTTCTGGCGTATTCGTAACGGTGAGCTCGACGGCATGGTCCGCAATGCAGCGTACCAGTCTACAACACCTAAGTTCTGGGGCTCACTTACTGAGGTAGGAGGTCCAGAAACCTATGTTTTCCATGGCGCGCTCAACTGCGGCAAGGGCCAGCCTGGACAATCCGCACCTGTTGGCCATGGCGCTCCAGCGGCTAGGTTCAACCAGATCAATGTTATCAACACCACCGAAGCAGAAGGAGCTGGGGCATGAGACTGACATCCGCAGAAGCAGTTGAGACAGCGATTGACCATGCTCGCACCATCACCGGCGTCATCGATATTGTCGCTGTCAGTTCCCATGATTCCTCAGCTTCGCTGCGCTGGGCGAACAACACGCTCACCACGAACGGCTATGGTTGGTCAAATAGCCTCGCCCTCGTTGCGTATGTCGCAAAAGAGGGAAGGGTTGCTACTGCGAAGCTTTACGAAGTGGATCAAGCTTTTGACGCTGCGTCAGTTCGCGCGCTGGTTGAACGGGCAGTTGCGTTGGCCAAGGAGAGCGAACCTGCAAAACGTTTCTATACCCTTCCTGGTGACATCACCTTCGGAGACTGGGAGGCAGCACCATTTCTCACGGACCTCACCCTAATCGGTAACGTCACACCAAGCCTCGGCGAAGTTCTCTCCCAAGGCGCTCGAGAGAACCGAAACCATTCTGGTTACGCCGAACATGGACGGGTCTCCAGTTGGACAGGTTCACTCAGCGGTATCCGAATCCGGGAAGATAATGAGGACGGTCGCGTCGAGATGACCTCTCGCAGCAACGACGGAGTCCGTTCTGCATGGGAGGGCGTTCACTCACGCACTTTTATCGACCTTGATATACGTAGCATGGGAGCCAGTCTCGAACGTCAGCTCGCATGGCAGAACAACCGACGTGAACTCTCCCCGGGCCGCTACCGCACCATCCTCCCACCAGGAGCTGTCGGTGATCTTCTCGCCACGTTCGACAGCAACCTGGTCGGACGTCGCGCGGTTGAAGGCTCAGGACCTTTCGCTCGCCCGAACGGCGTTACCATGATCGGCGAACGTATCGCCGGTGAGCGTTCCTACAACCTTTTCTCCGACCCGCACTTCCCGGGTATGGAGGAGTCACCGTTTGTTGTCAATACTCATGATGGGTCAGCTAGTTCGGTGTTCGACACCGGACAGCCGTTACCGCGAGTCGACTGGGTTCATAACGGTGTTCTCAACGCTTTGTGTACCTCCCGAACCGTAGCCGTAGAAACTGGTTTGGCGTTTACCCCGAATGTCGGGAACCTCATCCTAGATGTACCCGGTGGGTATGGAACGCTCGACGATGTTATTGCCCGCACTGAATCTGGCCTGCTCGTCAACTGCCTCTGGTACATCAGAGATCTCGACGAAGCATCTATGATAGTCACTGGTACTACCCGTGATGGTGTCTACGAAGTTCGCGACGGGGAAGTTATTGGTGCGGTGAACAACTTCCGTTTCAACGAGTCACCTCTGTCTGTGCTCTCCCGCATCCATGACGCTGGAACGTCAGTGCTCTGCCAAACCCGTGAGAATGCAGAGCATGTCTCTGACTACTTGATGCCAACCCTGGTCATCGACGAGTTCAATATGAGCTCTATCTCTGAGGCACTTTAGATTTCGCGATTATCGGTCTATTTTACTACGCTCAAAGCTGTGCGTTACGGCCCTTTTTGAGAAGTTCTTGATTTTCTCTAATTTCTTACAAGCTTTTCATGAAACTTGCAGATCTACTGGTTTGATGGTTACGCTGCAGTAACGTGAAGTAGGTTCTATTGATAAATGCTTCGTTGCTTGGCTTGTCATTGTTTGTACTTAGAACTTTGTTGCTTCCCTGATTACTTTCTTTCGTACGCTTTCTCGCATAAAATCCAAGTTAGCGACGTCAAAAGGGAACCCTACAATCACTTCGAGCTCATCGGCTAGACGGTACAACAAGGCCGGATCGTACTGATTACGGTCCATATCTACGAGAATGTCTATGTCGCTGTTTGGACCTGCGTCACCCCTGGCAACTGAGCCAAAACAGTACGGTGAATGGTATCCGTACTTTTTGATATTCGCGATCACAGCTACCCTGTGTTGAAGTAACGCACGACCCTGCGCAGAGGCTTCTAGGCGTTTCGTGCTCATGATTTAGATGGTGAGCAATGTCGCGCTCCCAGCACGACCGCACCGCTGCGCAGGCCATCTGTTGTCTTTGCTATGTTCTGCCCTCACAGTAGAGGTCAGGATGTTGGTCGTATTGACTTGAAAGGAGTTTTATATGGCAAAGCGTAATTGCGCTGACTGTGGGATAGATCACAAAGAAACGCTTTTCGGTCCATCCCGTGAACTGAAAACACCGAGCGGGCAACGCATCTTCTTCTGCTCAACAGGTTGCCGCAAGAACTATCTCGACCGTAACAAACTGAATGTTTATGATCGTCATCCCTGATTTGAAGGTTGGCTATTTACCGTAACATCTACTATGTCGGGCTACCTCACAAAAAACGAGCTGTTGTAACGCATTGACTTTTCTGAGCTTCCTACTACTACAACATCATATTTTGAGCTTTTTTGAATCCATACCGCTGAGAAACTCCGATCAGAACGTATGATGGCTGTAGCAAGTATTTTTTTGGATTTAGCTTCTAGGACCTGAATCTCAGTTCCTTCGACAAGGTCCCGGCTTCCACAGTTGTTTACTACCTCTGATGTACATGTTACCTCTCCTGTGATACCTGCCCGGTTTTTACCTACAGGTACAACTGTTACTTTCAACCCATATTGTGGCTGCATGTTCATGTCGACACCGTTTTTCCCCATGCCTGCTGCCACTAGCAATGGGCGATTTCTCAGATCGTCTAGCTGCCCGACCTTGATTACATGACGGGTCTTACCAGCAGAGACGTTCATCTTCTTTACTTGTTCACCGCTTTTAGGATCGATGACGATGACTACCCATGGTCTTGATGGGTCGTTCACCTCCACGTTCACTTCGATTCCATCTTTGATCCATTTTGCGGTACCTTCTAACACTGCTGCTGTGTCTGCATCCAGAATAAATGTTGGTTGTGCAGGGTTGTACCATGTGCTGTTCACTGGAACACTATTACGTTCACCAGTTTGTGTTACCGCTATTACTGTTGCGAATGCGTCGTCATTTAGTTCTCCGCTGATCACTGCTCGGACAGTACTTTTATCGTAAACGCTTGTTGTATCGATCCATTTTTGGTTTTTAGTAGACCACCTGGATATGACAACCAGGTACTTCTCTACTGTTGTGTTGAATGGTGGTAGCCAGGTCAACGATGTTTGACCGTCACCTCCGCGATTTGCGTCCACAACGACTGGAACGCTTGACCCAGAGATATCGGTTCGGCGTTGCTCAGCTGTGCGTTGCCCAGTTCCGCTCTCGTACTGAGCTAACGCTGCTTGCACGTCTACGAGACCAGCACCATATGTTGAAGCGTCACCTATCTCAGTTGATGACGCGAAGAGTAGCTTTTCGAGTTGTTCTGCACTCAAGCTTGGGAAAGCTGACCAGACAGCTGCGGCGGCTCCAGCTGCTGTTGCCGCTGACCAGAGGGTTGACGAGGCTACAATATAAGGTATGTTTGATCCACCACCGCTCCCCCCGACCACATCATACCCTGGGGCTGACAAATGAGGTTTTGTTGTTATTTTGCGGTTCAAACGGTTTGATAGGTTCTCCCCTACTGCGGTGACTGCTATCGCTGCTGGGCAGTGGGCGACGCTGAAGGATGCTTCTGACATAAGCTCATCGTTGACAGCGGGAACGAATGTCAATACGCCGTTCTTTCTTGCTGCGCTAATAGCAGAACATGTTTTCTCTGCTGTATCGGTGGTAGTGCCTTCGCTCACGCCTAAAGACAAAGTAAGTATCTTCGCCCCGGCTTTGACAGCCCATTGGATTCCTGATCCAACAGTTTCATCGCTAAGCGGGCCCTCGTCGACCACAACGACAGGCATAACTTTGGCTTGCGGTGCGATACCCCGCACTCCTTTATTGTCGTTTGTTCCAGCTATTATTGTGGCTTGAAAAGTTCCGTTTGTGCCCGATGATCCATATGTGTGCAACAGTCCTTCGGCGAATGGTTTACTCTTCGTGGCATCCCAACCCGTAACGTTTACACCTTGAAGGTCAGGGTGCAAGGTATCGACACCGTCAGCAATGACAGCTACAATTACCCCTCGACCGTCAGCCGTTTTTCCGGTGTCTGACCTCTCAGTTGCTCCTACGCCAGCGATTTGCCACTGCGCCCCAGCCATATCTTTACGAATAAGTGGTGCTTCCATCGTGGATACTGATGACGGCTTCTCGGATGGCTCTTTTTCTCGCGCTGCACCTGCAGGGGCAATACCAAGCCCAGAGATTAGAACTGTTGCAAAAGTTATACCGACAACTGCTTTATATCTTCCCTGATTAGTTACTGGCTTTGATTCCCTAGAGTCATTTGCTGACTCTTGAAATGTTCTCTTCTGTAATATTGAGACTGTTTTGCCTTCTTGTCTGTCGGTTTTGCTGCTCATATTTTCTCTGCTTTTTAGTTTTTGCTGATCTGTCTGGTTGCTTTCTCTCTTCATCACTTATTACCCCCTAATGGGGTTGTAACAGTCATACTTCGTGTTTTACCTGTGCTTACATACACAGCGTTAGGTGTTTTTGTTCGTAAGATGTCAAACCCGTAGCGTAGATTTCCCAGCACCCATGTACGCGCCACGACCTTATCTGTTTGCGCGTCACGTAACTGAACTTCAGTTCCAGCGCACCCTGTTCTCATTTTTGAGTTGCAAGACTCTTTAGTTGACCCTACGAAAGACAAATATTTCTTTCCTGCTGTCAATGCGCTAACTTTCACCAGGTACTGTGGGGGGAGTGTCGCGTAGAGCGAGGTTTGACCTGAAGCAACACCAACAACTACGTTCATTGCCCTGGCAGGGCTATCTGTCGTAAACTGAAATATCTGCTTAGATGCTGAAGATTGAACTGTGCGTGTGAAGAAAAACTCCCCAGAGCCGATGTTCACAGTCAAGCCAACAGTTCCCTCTACACCCTCAGTTTCGAATGATACTGACAACCCTTCAAGCGTCCATATCGCTGAGGCAGCAGTCACTTTTGTGTTATCTGCTATGACTTCTTTTGGAGTTATGTCTTTCACATCAAGGAATGGTATAGCTGTACGTGTAGCACCCATTGTAGCTTCCGTGTTCATGATTGCAGTTACTCTCACAACCTCTGGTACTCTCCTATGGTTCACTTCAAAACTCGCACCTGAAACTGTTTCATAAGATGCTTGAAGATTCTCGGCTGAAGTTAGCTGCCCTGCTTTTTCAATGTTGAAGAACTCGATACGGTATTTTGCCACTGATGATGCACGTACGTTCTGAGCGGCGTTCCAGCGAACTATGACTTTCTTTCCGTCAGCTGTTACGCTCGTGATCGTCGGAACTGAAGCGGTTCCTATTTTCGCTAGGAGCTTCTCTCTGTTCGTAGCAGTCGGTCTCCCTGATATCGAAGCGCTAACATCTAGAAACCCAGCCCCGTACTCAGGGTCTGTTCCTTTCGGCCCCATGTCTACCGCTGAAGACTTCAACGCGTTGATTATTTGGTTTGCGTCCCATAAAGGGTTTGCTGCGCGTATCAAAGCTGCAGCTCCTGCAACATAGGGTGCTGCCATCGATGTTCCATTCCACTGGCCGAATTGGTATCTTTCATCTGAGGGAAGAGATGATATGATTGCTGAACCTGGCGCGCTTATGCCGACTGTTGTATCGAAAGATGAGAAGTACGAACGGTTCAAGTTCTCATCTACTGCAGTTACGCTCAAGGCACCCCGGCAGGAAGCTGGTTCTGATTTAGGGTTCCCTGAATCTCCGTCGTTTCCTGCAGATACAATGACTACGACGTCCGCGTCGAAAGCGCGGCTGACAGCAGCACAGGAACGTGAAGCGTCAACTGAGAAAGGGTTCATTTCCCCTCCGAGTGAGAGGTTGATTACCTGTGCGCCGTTTTGTACAGCCCAGTCGATACCATCGGCAACACTACGATCCGATCCAATCCCTCCTGCCCCTAAAACCTGTACTGGTAATATCATGGCCTCAGGTGCAACTCCCACAACCCCTGATCCATTATCTGCAGCAGCTATAATCCCGGCGACATGTGTGCCATGCCCTCCAGAATCATTGTTCTCACCGGCAACAAGTTTCTTGTTGGTTACCGTTGAACGACCCTCAACCACTCTGCCTATCAGGTCATTATGAGTGCCGTCAACACCTGTGTCGATAACTGCGACAAGGACGCCTTTACCTCGAGTTATCTTCCATGCGTCACGTGTTCCGATGGCTTCAAAACCCCATAAATTTTCCTCGAAGTTCTCAACTGGAACCAAAGGATTAGGCGTTTCCGACCCATATGAGTAAGGTGCAGTTGTCACAGCTACGATGAATATGAAGGCAGCAACTGCTGCTACGCCCCACCTACGGGATGGTGCGAGTAGGTTAGAGAAGCTTCGAACAGATGTATGCATGAGCTAGAGAGTGCCTGCTTGACTACCTTACAGCACGCATGCCCAACGCTCTGAACAGGGCTTTTACCTCTCTCTACCCGTTTTCATATATCTCTGGTTCAAGGGGTCTCTGATCAGCGTTTTCTTTTCCTTTCCTGCTGTGATCCAGGTCACATCTTTCTTTCTAGCTTTTATTCGGCAAATATGTGATAGTCAGAGTTGCCTAAGGTAATCTTTTTCACCGAAGTTGCGAGTTTTTCACCCATAAGACCAAACTCCTGTCTCTACCCTTTCAACCTTAGGCTACCCCAATCATTTTGTTTTTGATGATATTTTCTTCGCAAGGTTTCTTCTGTTTTTCAGCTTTCATCACTTTCTATATCGAATCTGTCGCTGTAATCGGTCGAGTCTTTTTCACCCATTTCGTTGTTGATGGGAAAAGAACCGCTAGCCTCTCCTCCATCAGGTTCTTTATCCAGCTCTGAAGCATCGAACAGCTCATCAGCTACATACGCTCCTCGACGCTCAACTTTCTCTACTCCTACTTCTATGCCGTCAGATTTTTGGAACTGCTCCAAAGTCACTGTCTGAGACCCGTCATCTTTTATAAACTCTTTGTTTCGTGATTTGCGTCTGTGCGCGGTGCCTTTCGCATGATCTTTCTTTGCTTGTTCTCTAGCCCGCGTTTTCTTTTCGTCTTTTTCTCTGATCTCTAACGCTTCGTCACGCTCACCTGTCATAAGATAAACAAGATCTGACATTGAGTAGTGAACTTTCGTATCGTCGATATGTTCGGCGCGGTCCACGACCTGCGCGAACAGCTGCTTCTTTATCGCGATGATTTCAACCATACGGTCGTCAAGCGAACCCCCTGGAGCTTGCGCATGAATGTAACAAATTTCTATGTCGGGACCGTCCGGATCACTATTCATCCTGTATACACGAGCTTCCATCTGTGATAGAGTAGAGGGTGCGTACATGTACGATGTTGATATCAACCATGTTGCGGTAGGGGAGGCGGACCATGACTCACCACCAGCTTGGATTGTACATAATACCACTTTCACGTTCGGGTCGTTATGGAACTTCTTTTCGTTTGAGATTCTTTCATGTGGCGGTGTAGCACCCCATATACCGACCCATCCTATCCCTGCTTCGTTCAACGCGGCGCCAAGTTCCCTGAACGCGCTACGGTCTGCACAGAAGATGACGCCTTTTCTACCCATCGCAAGAAAATCTTCGGCAAGTTCTATAGCTGCTCTGACTTTCGGGTTTGGCCCAGGTACACCAGCGGACGATGGCGCATTGATGATCTGACGCATCTTCGTAAGACGCGCAAATGCGTGCATGCGTCCTTCGTTACCGTCGAACGCACCCTCACTTTTCGCTGCTTCAGCTTCTGCTTGTAGATCTGCTACCGCACGGCGTTGTTCAGCAGTTAGTTCAATGAACACTCGATGGTCGTTGCGTTTCGGTAGGCGGGCACCGACATCTGTCATACGTCGGCGTACCATCATCGACCCGAGATGTTCAGCGATAGCTTCGACAGGGTCGCCTGGGTACATATCGTCGAGTTCTTTGTTGTTCCCACGAGGACGCCATTCTCCAGGTACCAGGAAAGCTCCCAGCGGTAACAGATCTGCTATAGTGTTTGTCAATGGTGTTCCTGATAACCCAATACGAAACTGCACCGATGCCGCAAGTTGTCGTAATGCTCGTGAACGTCTTGATGACGGCGTTCTGATTCTTTGAAGCTCATCGGCAACAATCGCCTTGAAACTCAGCTGCTCGATCAGTTCCACGAACGCAAAAAGCCTGTCGTAGGATACAACGACAACATCGAAGGAGCTGTTGCGCAGAATCTCCCATTCTGCTGAAGGAGAACCGGTTGCTAGATGGAAAGTTCGGCCCATTTCCTCGAGTTGTTTCTCCCAGGTCGAGAATGCTGAAAGTGGAGCCACGACAAGCATAGGCCATGTTTCCAGACGGTCAACCAACGCTAAAGCTACCGTTGTCTTTCCTGAACCCATGTCACCGGCTAGAAGTACACCACCGGTTGTTTCCAGAATCCTCAATGCTCGCCCAGCGTCTCGTGCTTGAAAAGGGTATAGTTCCCGAGGGAAATCTATACCTGTTGACAAGGGACGAACTTTTGCTGTCGCTCTGTTGATCGCAGCGCGAAGATCTGGGAGCAGCTCGATCTGTGGCATTGTGAGTAGACATTCTGAGGCAAGGATTGGCATTCGGTACAACCCTGACCCTTGCTCGGCTGCGTATGACAACCCAGGTAACCCCATTGACTCGAGCAGTTCAGGCCTTGATGTTGTGATCGCTACAGCTGAACCGGCTAGACCCGCTGTTGCTACAGGTGTTTTCGAATCCGCTAGCTTCGTCAATAGCAGCGTTTTCGCGTTCTCTTCTACGTCTAGTGGTACATCTAGACGTGTCAATGCTGCTATAGCTGTCCATGGTGCATCGCTAACCCTCAACGTTGTTGGCCAACGAGGCGAGTTAGCTATCAGCCGTTGACCTGAACGTCTGACCCGTAAAGGTTTCAGACCCATCTTTTTCGCCCATAACGCTCTCGCTACTGCTTGACATGCGGCATCAAGTGTGACTTGAACTGGTGGGCGCACCCACGCGAGGCGATCCAATGATGAAGCCGGAAAAGCGAACCTTCTGGCTTTCAACTGCCGGACCTGGCCGACATTACGAGTCAACCAGAGCAAGGCAAGGTCCGGGTTACCAGCGGTAACCGTAACTACTGCCTCTGTTGTTGAATGTAGATGCACATCTAAACTTGGTGGTGTGTCGAACAGTGTCAGTGGAGCTGTCTTCGCTCTTTCAAGGCGTCGCCTCTCTCTCCGCTGACGTTGCGCCGCAGAGTGTGAGAAATCGAGAGGTAGTTGTTCCATGTCCGTGACAGCGTCGGCCCCTGTCAGATCCATGGAGACCTCTCCATGCTGCCCAATCCCCAGGATGTCCATTTCCTCACGCTCATGATGAGCTCTCTAACAAATTTAGGGCCTTGAATACCGGTTCAGGGCAGGGTTCTGTGCGCCCCTTCGATAGATAGGCACGGTTTGTAGAAGAACAGGACGAAAGGTACATACAATGGCAGGTCCACAAAGCAACGAAACCAATGGACGTGAGTTCACCCTAGGGGTTGACCTCGACGGCGTCGTTGCTGACTACGAAGGCTGGTTCCGTAACTTTGTTGCGGAACGTAAAGGCATTGACCCTGCTGAACTCCCACCGGTAAACCAGTGGTCTTTTGCTGCGAATGGCTGGTTCGATACTGACGCTGACTATCTTCAGGCTCATCGTGATGCAGTCAACGATCATGAGATGTTTGCAAAGCTCTCACCTCTAGCTGGTGTATCTGATGCTCTCTGGGCTATGTCTGACGCTGGTATCCGTATTCGTATTGTCACACACCGTCTAGTTGTGAACTTCATCCACGCGCAAGCGGTTCGCGACACGGTTTCTTTCCTTGATACGCATGACATCCCATACCGCGACATCTGTTTCGTAAAGGACAAAGCCGATGTTGGTTGCGACCTTTACATCGATGACGCACCCCATAACATCGAAGCTCTCCGTGCTAAACATGGCCCATCTGTTGCTATGGTCTACGATCAGGCGTACAACCGCCACGTACCCGGTCTACGCGCCCATCACTGGGGTGATGTCGTAGCTGAAGTCTCTCTACGCACCGGGTTGGACATCAACGTTGTTGAACGCAACCCCAGCTAGAAATCACCTAGAAGATTCTTCCTTGTAACGCCATAATCTGACTGAGCCACACAACCCGCAAAACCAAGGAACTCATACTTGATCATGTCGTGACCTTCTTAGCCCCTCTCACACGGTGACTGAACATGATCCTAGCATTTAGCGCCTCATTGGCACAAGTCTCGGAAACATGGCAGCGGCGGCTATTTCGCTTGAGGTTCTGGCCTCGTCATTCACGCATTCAGATAGCTGCACAGGAAGCGTTGGCTGCTGCAGACGGCGGCTTTCAGGCACTGCACGTAGCGTACGCCACTGCTGCCGCTCATCAAGAAACCCAGGCTCGTCGACTAGATCTACGTGGAGACTTTTTCATGCTGGCAGCTCTAGTCACCACACCAGTATCGCTTATCATAACTGTGCTGAACGTCGCTAATGGTGCTCACCCGCTGTGGTTTTTAGTGCCCTTTATCTGCTTCTTTTTTCCTACCATGCTTGGTCTCTCATTTTGGTTCAATGCTGACATTCCCGATGACATTGAAATTGCTTTACGTCACACTCTACCCATGTTCGGAGGGCTACAACATTTCCCAGCATCAATATGGGCCACCCATAACTCGCATCTTTTGCTTACTTTCCCTGTTTTTCAAAACTTCTTTTTCGAGTTTCTCCACCAGTTGACTTTGAGCTCTAAGGAGTCAGAGGTATTCCATCAGCTTCTCGCTGACGGCTACGAAGGTAGCCTTGCCGACCTCATCGTTATATCTCGCAGCCTTGCAAAGTGATATGTAAACCTAAAGGGTATGTGTCGAAGAAGGGCGGAGAACCTTCCCTATGGTTTCTTTTCCGAACGCCTGAATAGTGTTTTACAAGTCGGCTTCCTAAGAGGTTACTCCTTTCCTCATATCCGATCCGACCGGAGACGCCATGTATAACATGGCGTCTCTTCCTTTTTGCATTTTCTAACATCAATCATTTCATTAGTCTTATAGTAACTGTCACGATTCGTTTTTGTAGGTTTTATAACATAGGCAGGCTCAAGATTCGTTCATCTTGAGTTTCATTTTTTGCTTTTGATACGTTCGTTTATCTAGAATTGTCGTTTTAGATTCGTGTGCAGATCTCTTGCGCAACTTTTGGGCTCATACCGTCTTGCCGGTGTAAGACATCGTATGTTTCGAACGCAATGACTAGTTGATCACTGCTGAGATTGCGTAATTTCCGGTCTTTTGCGAAGTTCTCCGGTGTAGGTACCCAGAACCTCAAAGGAAGCTGGGCGCTCATATGGTCTTTCTCAAAGTCTTCTGCGATGGATTCCTGATTATGCTTCGTACAGGGCAAGGTTGTTTCTACGAGCTTTTCGTAGAACCAAGGGATATCTGAGACAGGTGTTCTTATCATACCCTTCATTTTATAGTCACTGATTTGTATTACACCACAAGGAATTCCTAACGCTGCCGATGATCCCCAACCCTTGTAGTAACCAACGAACTGCGCTTGCGCAAGGGTAGAACCTTTTTTCCGTTTACCTCTTTCGAGTGAGGTCTTCAGGTCTGATTTTGCTAACATACTAGGTTGTTGTGATTGCAACTCAGCGCCTTTGCAGCCTCCGCAGCCTTTTAGTCCCACAGGGATGTTTGCATTGTTACTCCAGATACGAGATCGCAGGGTTCTTATAATATCCTTACCGGCGGATTCTTCCGCTTTCGGTATTCCGTTCTGGTATCTTTTTAGATCTTTACCATGAAGATGGTCACCACTTAGCCAGGATCCAGCTCCGATCTCCAACATCGACGTGGACTGCTCGAAACCATGAAGTGACCCCTGTTTGGCCAGCATTCTCAAGACAGCCTCAACCCAGGCAACCATGTACGTTGCTTTTCTTTTTCTGAAGATTACCCCCATGGCTAGGATAGTCTCAACCTCCAATAATGTCGCACATTCGAGATTCCCAATATACCTGGGTAACCCCTTATCAATATCGTATTCCCCCCTTTTTCTTTTAGCTCGGCGACATGTAAGCCCATGCGTGCCGCAACGACGATAATGCGCAATATCATTTATATGAAGAGTTTGAATGCCGCAGGACTCCTTGACGAGTCACGTAAGATTGTCTCCCTGGTTGTCCTTTCCTCCCTTTCGGCTGGCGCGGTGATCGTACTAGACCGTTTCGGAGGCCCTCTCGCAGCCATACTCGGTTCGGTCAGCGTTGCTCTTGCGTCACGTCTCCTCTACTTAGCGGCCATGCAACCAGATGCTCCTGCTA
>Ga0209551_1000092_pt1 | contig 27880 bp, 20 predicted proteins | sample LauGreSuBDMM15SD_2_FD_187568 | JGI IMG/M metagenome (GOLD analysis project Ga0209551, IMG submission 187568) | Freshwater lake microbial communities from Lake Michigan, USA - Su13.BD.MM15.SD (SPAdes) (version 3) | ecosystem: Environmental > Aquatic > Freshwater > Lake | place: Lake Michigan, USA... | reverse complement strand
TGGCCCCCGCTACCAAAACGTTAGAAGTACCTGAGGCACCGAAAACGATTTATGGCCCGTTCGTCTAGGGGTTAGGACGCCAGGTTTTCATCCTGGAAACAGGGGTTCGATTCCCCTACGGGCTACAGAAAAACAAAAAGCCCTCACCGAATTTCGGTGAGGGTTTTTTTATACTATTTATTCAGTTATAAATTTTGATAGGCATCTATCATAAAAAGTGCTGTTTCTGCAAACTCTGCTCCTTTATTCATTCTGTCTAGTGCGGCTCTTTCGTAGGCTAGTTCTTCTGTTTGAGTGGTTAAAATACCAAATATAATGGGTGTATTATGATTGGCAGCCAGTATAGAAAAACCTTGTGTTACATACTGACAAACGTATTCGTAATGATCGGTATCGCCTTTAATAATGGCTCCAATTACCACTATGGCCTTGTACTTTTTTGTGTGTAACAAGTTAGTGCAATAGCTTACGGTTTCAACTGCACCTGGGCAGGTATAAACCACAAAAGGCGTATTTTTTTCCGTTAAATAATCTATACAACCTTTTTCAAGCAGGTTGGTTATTTCTGCATTAAATTCTGATTTTACAAGTGCAATCATTGTGCGAAGTTGATGAGGTGTTTGGCAATATTTATTTTATCGCTCAAATATTGTTGATTGTGCGGATTGATCCTAGTTGACAGTTTTAAACGTTCGAAACTAATGCCTGCATTCGTAAGAGCTGCCAATTTAGCTGGGTTGTTACTTAAAAATTTGAACGTTTTTAATTTTAATACTTCCAAAATCCAAAGAGCGTCTTGGTAGGTTCTGCTATCTTCAGACAAACCCAATTTTGTATTTGCTTCGTAGGTATTGAGGCCTAGTTCTTGCAAGTGATATGCAGCTATTTTATTCGATATGCCGATACCTCGTCCTTCATGTCCTTTAAGATAGATGAGATATCCGTGCTTATTTTCGGCAATAAGTTTAAGGGCCTCATGCAATTGCTCCTGGCAGTCGCATTTTAGGCTTCCAAAAACATCGCCAGTTATACATTCGCTATGGAAACGCACAATGGGTGTTTTTTGGGTATCCTCTGTATAACTTAAAACTACATGTTCGGTTTTATTTAGCGTGTTTCTAAAGGCTTGAATCGTAAAATTACCAAATTGGGTAGGCAAAAATGCCTTAGAAAGTGGCTCAATATGGTTTTCGGTTTTATTTCGATAATCGATTAGTTGTTGAATAGTGATGATACAAAGCCCATGTTTTTCCGCAAATTGAGATAGACCTTCTCTCCGCATCATGTTCCCGTCGGAGTCCATAATTTCGCACATAATTGCAGCTGGTGCTTGATTAGTAAGTTTGCACAAATCAACAGCGGCTTCGGTATGTCCGTTTCTGTAGAGTACGCCACCTGCTTTGGCAACTACCGGAAATAAATGCCCGGGTTTACTAAAATTTTCTGGCTTGCTTGTTGGGTTGGCAGCTAAGGCTGCTGTAATGGCCCGCTCTTTGGCTGAAATTCCCGTAGTTATACCAAATTCAGCAGTGGCATCAATTGAATCGTAAAAGGCGGTTTGAAAACTATCTTTTTTATTTGAATTCATGGGTTTTAGCTCAATTTTTTGAGCTATTTCTGCATCTATTGCCAAGCAAATTAAGCCCTTGGCATGACTGGCACATAGGTTTATTTTTTCTTGATTAGCCCCTTCTGCAGCAAATATAATGTCTCCTTCGTTTTCACGATGTTCATCATCAACTACTACAATGGGATTTCCTTTTTCGAAACTTTTTAAGGCCTTTTCAATGGTATTAAACATGGTTTATTTACTTTTTTGTAAAAGTTGTTCGGTGTATTTAGCCAAAATATCAAATTCTATGTTTACAACACTCTGAAGTTTTAAGCTTGCTAAATTGGTTTTTTCTAGTGTAGCAGGGATGATACAAAGTTCAATACAGTGGTCTATCACTTGGTTTATGGTTAAGCTTACACCGCTAATGGCCACTGAGCCTTTGTATACCACGTATTTTAAAAATTCTTCGGGAATATTAATACTAAGTGTCCAGGCTTTTTCTCCTGCTATAACTGTATTTACTGTGGCAACACAGTCTACATGCCCCAATACATAATGTCCACCCAAATAGCTAGTGGGTTGTAAGGGGAGCTCAATGTTTACTTTTTGCTTTGGTACATAACTGTAAATAATAGTTTTTTGAATACTTTCTGGCGACACGAAGAATTGTATTGACGTTTCAGCAATCTGGGTAACGGTTAAACAGGCACCATCAATAGCAACACTATCGCCTAATTTAACTTTAGGAGCTATAACAGGAGTCTGTACCCAAAGTTCCCAGCCTGTTTCGCTTGGTATTATTTTTTCTATCTCAGCCAGTTCAACTATTCCTGTAAACATGATCAATTATGTGTAAATTTGAGTTTCAAAGATACAGCTTAAAATGACACCTGAAGCGTATTTACGCGAAGCTTTTTTGTTGGCACAACAAGCCAAAGCCAAAGATATTAGGCCTAACCCTTTTGTTGGTGCTGTGGTGGTTGCCGCCACTGGCGAAATTGTTGGACGTGGATATCATCAAAAAGTTGGCGGGCCCCATGCCGAAGTTTTTGCCATTGAGCAAGCCCTTCAAAATGGTGCAGATTTATCATTATCAACACTTTACGTTAGTCTTGAACCGTGTTCGCATACCGGTAAAACTCCTCCTTGTACCCAACTTATTTTGAGGCATCGTATTCCAAAAGTGGTTATAGGTTCACTCGATCCGAACCCTAAAGTTAGTGGTGCGGCGCAACTCAGAGCACAGGGAGTGGAGGTGATTGAGCTTGCTATCTCTGAATTTTTTCACACTAATCTGACATTTTTTGTCAACCAAATTAAAAAAAGACCGCATTATGTGTTGAAGTCTGCTACAACCCTTAACGGCAAAATTGCCGATTACCAGGGGAATAGTAAATGGTTGAGTAATGAGCAAAGTAGAGCCTACGTACACCAACTCCGAAACGACGCCGATGCTATTTTAACTACTGCAAATACTGTTTTGGCCGATCAAGCTAAACTCAACATTCGGTTAGAAAAACAACCCGAACAAGAGCAAAATATACTTGTTGTGGATCGGAATTTGACCCTGTTAAAATACCCCAATCATCCACTATTTTATCCCCGAAAAAGTACAAAAGTTTATGTTATAAGTGATCAAGTTTCAGTTCAATCTCTTGCACCTGGTATAGAAATTATTCAGGTTCCTTTTGCAGATGATGGACTGAATTTCAAGATTTTAAATGAACGCTTGATTGCCAAAAATCTATGTAAAATACTAGTAGAAGGGGGTGGTAAACTGAATGCTAGTATGATGAAGCTCAATCAAATTGACGAAATTTTTCAGTTTATTACACCTAAGCTATTTACCGATGCTCAAGCCTTGCAAGTTTTTCAAGGTGCTGATAAACAACTATTTAGCGATATTAACTTACTTAAGTTGCTTACTATTAAACGGATGGATGATGATGTGTTGTTACACTATTTGGTGTCACACTAAATCTATATTATAGTGTACTCCTTTGTTTGTAGTTTGTTCGAGTGCATTGGCTACTAACAGGCTAGCTACAGTTATTAAGCTTGTATTCTCAAAATCAGTTACTGTAAATTTTGATGTATTTGGAGCGTGATTTCCCAGTTGGCTTAACAGCTCAGCCGCCTTAATTAAGCCAGTATTGGAGCGCTCTATTCCAACATAGTTACTCATAATAGCTTGAATGTCTGCTCGATTTAGTTTTTTGCAAACAGTTGTTTGCCAATTTGTATTGCTTGTAAACGGAGTTTGATTGATGCCTTGGCTTACCACATGTTGGGCAGCAAATTTACCAAAAGCTACTGCTTCCAATAGAGAATTTGAAGCCAAACGATTGGCACCATGTAGGCCGGTGGAAGCCACTTCTCCAATAGCATAAAGTCCGGTAACGCTACTTCCGCCCCACTCGTTTACAGCTATACCTCCACACGAATAATGTTGGGTTGAGATAACCGGAATGGGGTCTTTATGCACATCTAATCCGAGTGCTGTTTTACAGGTTTTTACAATAGTTGGAAAATGGCTATCCAAAATTTTGCTCGAAACCTGCGTGGCATCTAAGTAAACATGTTTCTCTTGGGTTCTGTTCATTTCGGCCAATATGCTTCGCGATACAATATCCCGAGGAGCCAAATCGCCTCGAGAATCGTAGAGGTGCATAAATGCTTCCTGTTGTTTGTTTTTAAGTACAGCGCCAGCCCCTCTTAAAGCCTCACTAATTAAAAATGTACTACCGTTTGGGTTGTATAAACCCGTTGGATGAAATTGAATAAAACACAAATTCTCTAGCTTTGCACCAAGCTGATTGGCTAAGTAAAGTCCATCGCCGGTTGCTAGAGGTTGGTTGGTGCTTTTTTGATACAAACTCCCTAATCCGCCAGTAGCTAAAACCAATTTTTGGGTTTTTAAGGTCTTAAAATGCTGCTTGGTTTCATCGTAATACTGAAGGGAAAAGTTTCCGCTATCTTCTTTTTTAACTTGCACAACTTGAGCTGGGCAAATGATATCCAGTTGAGGGTGCTGCTTTAATTGGTCTAAAAGAGCTAATTGTATGGCTTTACCGGTTTCATCGGCCCGGTGCCAAATCCGATGTGCACTATGGCCACCTTCTTTGGCTAAATTGGGTTGGCCATTTTTGTCGGCATCAAAAATTACCTGCCATCTTTGTAAATCGTGTATACAGCTTGGTCCTGCCTCAATTACTTTTTTTACTATATATGGATCATTGATTCCCGCACCAGCAACTAGCGTATCTGCTATGTGGTCATCCAAGCGATCTGCTGCAAGGTTTACTGCTGCAATACCGCCTTGTGCCCAAAGGGTGTTTGTTTGTGTTAAATCTGCTTTTGCCAAAAGTGCAATGCGCATTTTATTATGTATGAATGCGTCAGTTTCGGTGAGGTAAAGCAAGGTGCTTAAACCGCCAATACCCGACCCCACAATAATTACATCATAGCTATTTTGCATTAGTGAATAGTTAGCATATTTTGAAGCGCCTTTAATGCACCAGCTTGTGTTTTCGGGTTTACTTTAATTTCGGGTAGTTCATAATATAATGCATTGTAAATTTTTTCTAGGCTATTCATTTTCATATACGGGCACTCAGAGCAAGCGCAAGAATTACTTTCTAAGGCCGGAGCCGGGATAAGTATTTTATTGGGTACCGCTACTTTCATTTTATATAAAATTCCAGCCTCGGTAGCTACAATAAATTTTTGCGAAGGAGAATTTTCTACAAAAGCTAAAAGTTTATTTGTTGATCCTATGAAATCGGCTTTATCCAATATTTCGGGCAAGCATTCGGGGTGCGCAATTAAGGTAGCATCTGGGTGTTTTTCTTGTAATCCAATTAATTTTTCTACTGAAATATTCACATGAACAACACAGGTACCTTCCCATAAAATTAGTTTGCGACCAGTCATTTTTTGTACAAAGAGTCCCAAATTTTTATCGGGGGCAAAAATAATTTCTCGGTCTTTAGGAATAGCATTAACCACATCTACAGCGTTGGATGAAGTACATATATAATCGCTTAATGCCTTAATCTCAGAACTGCAATTGATATAACTTACTACTAAGGCATTTGGATGTTGCTTTTTAAAAGCGATAAATTCTGCTTCGGGGGCCGAGTCGGCTAAGGAACAGCCGGCATTTAAATCGGGTAAAAGTACTTTGGCCTCTGGATTTAGAATTTTTGCTGTTTCGGCCATAAAGTGCACGCCACAAAATACGATTATAGAGGCCTTTTGTGCTTTAGAAGCTTGCGCCAAAGCCAGACTGTCGCCCACAAAGTCGGCAATAGATTGAATGTCTTGATGCACATAGTAATGGGCCAGTAGCACGGCATTTTTTTCTTTTTTCAACTGTAATATAGCTGCCTTTAAATCGATGCCTTCAGGAACCGATCTGCTTAAATAACCTACTTTTTCAAGTTCATGCTCAAATAACATAGTTGCTTATTTTTAATGACATATCTACCGATTGGATATGGTGTGTTAAATCTCCTATTGATACATAATCTACCCCAGATTTTGCATATTCTACCAAGTTCAATTCATTTATCCCACCAGATGCTTCTGTTTTAATTCTTGGATTTTTATTAAGTTTCAGTGCTTCTTTAAGTCCTTCGGGACTAAAATTATCGAGTAAAATGCGACTAACAAATGAAAAAGAACGTGCAATTTTGAATTCTTGAGTTGTTTTAACTTCAACCACTACCGGGCATTGGATAGAATGAGTATTCAGATAATTTTGGCAAGATTTCAACGCATTTTCAATACCGCCAGCCACAGCAATATGATTGTCTTTAATTAAAATCTCATCATACAAACCAAATCGATGATTTTCTCCACCACCTATTTTTACGGCCCATTTTTCACATATTCTAAAATTGGGCGTTGTTTTTCTAGTGTCTAAAATTTTACACCCATAAGGCCTAACTAATTGCACCAATCTATGTGTTTTGGTGGCAATAGCACTCATGCGTTGCATACAATTGAGTAGTAAACGCTCTGCTTTAAGTATAGCATGTATTGGCCCCATTAATTTTCCAATAGCTTGATTTTTAGTTACTTCTTGTCCATCGAGGTAATCAAATGCGCACCTTAATTGGGGGTCTACTTCGGCACAAATCAGCTCAGCTAACTCAATACCAGCAAGTACACAAGGCTTCTTTACCCAAAACGTAGCCTCTCCCATTGTCCCTTCGGGTATGGTACTTAATGTTGTAATGTCACCCGATCCAATATCTTCAAACAAGGCTAGTTTAATAAATGAATCGATTTCTTTTTGTAACATGTTTAGATCTAAGTAGATGAGGACACTCAGCTATTGATATTAGTTGCATTTGCCAGCCACCCACGGTGGTGACTTAGTTTGAAAAGCCTTATGCAAAAATATCTAAAGATTTTACAAGTTCGAAATTAACGACGCACATTTACATCAAAAAGAAGTAATAAAATCTCTGTAACTTGCCTAATAATTAGTTTAAATTAGTCAAGCCTATGATTATCCATTCTAAAAAATTAAGCATATTTATTTTTTTTATTAGTGTTTTCATGTTCATTAATTTGAGTTCAAGCGCTCAAAGCAAAATGAATATTGATGAAGGCTGGAAATTTCATTTCGGCCATGCTGCCGATCCGGCAAAAGATTTTAATTATGGCGTTGCAGCCATTTTCTCCAAATCGGGTAAAACAGACCAGACCGCTTTGGCAGCTAATTTTGATGATATCGCTTGGCGAACCCTCAATTTGCCGCACGATTGGGCGGTAGAGTTGCCCTTTAGCAATTCGCCTAATTTTGATGTACAATCGCATGGCTATAAGCCGGTAGGTGGCTTGTATCCTGAAACGAGCATTGGCTGGTACCGCAAGCATATTTCCATTGCTCAAGCCGATTCGGGTAGCCGTATCAGTTTGCAGTTTGATGGAATTTTTAGGAATGCCAGCATTTGGGTAAACGGATTTTATTTGGGCACCAATCAGAGTGGTTATGTAGGCCAAACGTATGACATTAGCGATTATGTAAATTTTGGAAAAGACAATATTATTGCTGTACGGGTAGATGCTACCCAATACGAAGGCTGGTTTTACGAAGGTGCCGGTATTTACCGCCACGTGTGGTTAAAAAAATCTAACAATTTGCATCTGGCACAAGACGGTGTATTTGTGCATTCGGAAGTGAAAGAAAAGCAAGCCACCTTATTTGTAGAAGCCACCATTAAAAATGAACAGATAAGTGATGCCTCGGCTATACTATATTCATACCTTACTAACCGAAGTGGCAAAGTTTTAGCGCAAACCAAGCCACAAGCCATTCGTGTTTCTCGAAATGGGAGTACCAGCATTAAACAACAATTCAGCCTTGCTAACCCCAGAATTTGGTCTTTAGAGGATCCTTATTTATACCGCATAGTTTCGGTAATTAAGCAAGGTAAACGAGTGGTAGATTCTCTAAAACAACGCATTGGTATTCGTACTCTTCGTTTCGATGGTAAGGAAGGTTTCTTTTTAAATGGCAAGCACGTAAAAATTCAAGGCGTAAACAATCACCAAGACCATGCAGGAGTAGGAAGCGCCTTGCCCGATTATATGCAATACTACCGGGTGCAATTGTTAAAAGAGATGGGTGTAAATGCCTATCGAACAAGCCATAACGCACCAACTCCCGAATTGCTAGATGCTTGCGACAGCTTGGGTATGTTGGTAGTAGACGAACAGCGTTTGCTAAATAGCAGTCCCGAGTACCTCGATCAGTTTGAGCGCCTTATTAAACGTGACCGCAACCATCCCTCTGTATTTTTATGGTCTGTTGGCAACGAAGAAGGCTGGATACAAGCCAATAGTGTGGGCAAACGCATTGCGCTAACCCTACTAGCCAAACAGCAGGAGTTAGACCCCTCACGCACCAGCACCTATGCTGCCGATATGGCTAATGTTTTTAACGGAGTAAATGAAGTCATTCCGGTTCGTGGTTTTAATTACCGTCAATTTGCGGTAGCTGATTACCATAAAGATCATCCCAACCAACCCCTTATTGGTACCGAAATGGGTAGTACGGTTACTACCCGTGGTCAGTATGCATTGGATTCGCTTAAAGCTTACGTACCCGACCAAGATATTACAGCACCTTGGTGGGCCAGCCGTGCCGAAACCTGGTGGAAATTAGCCGCTGAGAACGCATATTGGGCTGGTGGATTTATTTGGACTGGCTTTGATTATAGAGGAGAACCTACGCCATTTAAATGGCCAAACATCAATTCACATTTCGGGGTAATGGATATGTGTGGCTTCCCTAAAAATATTTACTACTACTACCAAAGTTGGTGGACCGATAAAGATGTTTTGCACATTTCGCCCCATTGGAATTGGCCCGATAAAGTTGGCCAAGCGATTGATGTATGGGTAAACTCCAACGCCGATGATGTAGAATTATTTTTAAACGGAAAAAGTTTAGGAAAAAAAACAATGCCTCGTAACGAGCATTTGCAGTGGTCGGTGGTGTATGAACCAGGCACCTTAGAGGCCATTGCCTATAAAAAAGGGAAGCGTTTAACTAGTAAAGTAGAAACAACCGGCCCAGCCGTGGAAGTAGTACTTACCCCCTATAAAACTACCCTAATTGCCGATGGACAAGATGTTGCCGTAATGAACATTACCGCGGTAGACAAAGAAGGTAGAGAAGTACCAACAGCGAATCAATTAATCAAATTTTCTTTAAAAGGCGATGCTAAAATTATTGGCGTGGGCAATGGAGATCCAAGTAGTCATGAAGCCGATAAATGTGCCGATGGCGCTTGGCAACGTAGCTTGTTTAATGGCAAATGTCAAGTACTGGTGCAAGCTGGCAAAACTGTAGGCAGAATTCAGTTTGAAGCCAGTGCTGAGGGTCTTTGGAAAGGGTCTACCGATATTATAACGGTATCTCCAAGCAGTGTAGCCACAATTACGTCGGATAAAAAATACCAGCTTTCTGGTGAAGCCGCTAAACCACGACAAGCCACCCAAATGTTGGGAGCCGACATCTCTTTTTTACCTGAGCTAGAAGCTAAGGGCATTAAATTTTCGGATAAGGGCGTAGAAAAAGATCCCATTTTGATTATGAAGGAACACGGATTAAATTATGTTCGTTTGCGCATTTTTAACGATCCCGCCAATGCTAAGGGTTACTCTCCCGGAATTGGTTTCTGTGATTTGGCCCATACCAAGGCCATGGCCAAACGTGTTAAAGCGGCCGGAATGAAATTGCTTTTAGATTTTCATTACAGCGATTATTGGGCCGATCCTGGTAAACAATTTAAACCTGCTGCTTGGGAGAATTTAAATCCTGAAGAATTAAAGCAAGCGCTATATGAGTATACGAAAAAAGTGATTCAGGAATTGAAAGACCAAGGCACCTCACCTGATATGGTACAAATTGGGAATGAAATTAATCACGGAATGGTATGGCCCGAAGGCAGTGTAAGCAATATTGATTACTTAGCCCAATTGATTAAAGCCGGCACTGCAGCAGTAAAAGCGGTTGACCCCACTGTGGTGATGATGCTGCATGTGGCGCTTGGCGGCCAGCACGATGAATCGACCTTTTTTATTGATAATATGTTGGCTCGTGGGGTACATTTTGATGTAATTGGCGAATCGTATTACCCAAAATGGCACGGCACTTTAGCCGATTTGGAAAGCAATTTGACTGGCTTGGTGAAACGGTACAATAAAGATGTGATAGTGGTAGAATATTCTCAGTTAAAAAACGAAGTAAACAAAATTGCTTTCGAATTGCCAAATGGAAAAGGCAAGGGTACCTGTATTTGGGAGCCACTAAGTACGTGGGAAGCCTTCTTTACTAAAGATGGAAAATCGAATGCTTATTTAAGTGTGTACGATACGTTAAGTAAACAGTATATGAAATAAAAAAAGCCTCTCAATCGGGAGGCTTTTTTTATTTAGTTTACCGTAAAACTATATACTCCTGAATCGGAGGTATTGCCTTTCAGATCTTTTGTAACCACTTTCCAATAATAGGTGGTTGCGCTACTTACACTAACGTCGTTAATAATACTAGCCGTTAGATTACTTTGCAACACACTTGGCGAATTGGTAGTTCCCAAGTATACGTCGTAGGTGCTGATGTCGTTATTCACATCGCTTCCATTCCAATCCAAAGTAATTTTTCCGGCAGTAGCTGTAACGGCTTGCCCTTGGGTAGGGGTAACCATTTCGGCTGGGAACGGAGCGTGACTCGTAACTCCAGAACCAGAATTAAAAAACTTCCAAATATCACTCGGTGTAGTGGTGCTTGTTTTGCTGGTTTTAGCTATAATTTGCCAAGAGTAGGGGGTGTTTTGCAGCAAGGTTACTTCCAAAGTAGTACTCGTAGTGTTTTGGGTGGTACTGGCTTGGGTTAATAGATTTTTAATAATTAAATCGTAACTCTCTGCATTGCTAGCAGCAATCCAAGAGAATAAAATTTTACTCTCTGTGGCCGATACTACTGTGCCGTTTAAACAAGCCTCATTTTGGGCAGGTGCGGCTAAACTAGTTTTGGTGGGTGCAGCAGCTGCCGGGGCACCACCACCTTTCTTCCCGCAAGAAAAAAGAGTAAAACAAAGAATACATGTTGCTAAAAAAGTTCTCATTTTTTAAAGATTTTATAAGTTTGATCTCCTACGGTTAGAAGATAAAACCCGCTTTCTAAATTACTAACGTTAATTTGTAGAGTTCCGGTGGCATTTTGGTAGGTCTGCTGAAATACCTTTACTCCGGAGCTATTGTTGATATTTACAGCAACGGTGCTCGTTTGATTTCCACCCAATTTGATAAACAACATATCGCCAAAAGGATTCGGATAAATGGTTGCTTTATCGTTTACTAGTATAGCTTCATCAAAAGTACCTTGGCAAGGTTTATCGGTTGTTACCAAAATTTGGTTGGTACCCAATTGCAAAGGCAGCGTAATACTACTGCTATTGGTTTGGTAGCTTTGGCCATTTAACTGAATTTGATAGGTATTTGCTCCAGTTAGGTTTAAGGTAACCGAATTGGTTACAGGATTAACTTGTGAGAGTACCGCCAAATCTTTGGGTTCACCCACTACTATGCTATAACAAATTTTGTAGCTGGTATTTCCGTCGGCTGTAATACAAATGGCATAAGTGCCCGCAACTAAGTTGGGTATGGTTAAGCTAGTTACAAATGGGTAGTTGGTTGTTTGCCCGTTACTGGTTACTGCTGCGGTATAGCTCAATGCCTTGTCAGCGGTAATGGTAATCGATCCATTATTGCTTGCTCTACAGGTTTCATCTACAACAATGGTATTGAAATTATTATAGGCAAGCGGGAACGTTACCCCCACAATTACCGGTACTGAGGTTACTGTGCAGGTTCCCACTGTTTTTTGTACGGTATAGGTACCTATTTGCGTGGCATTATAGGTTGTAGCGTTTGCACCTGGAATACTAATACCGTTTAAGAACCATTGGTTACCCGTTGCGGCATCTGAAGTTAAAATGGTTCCATTTTTTGTAATGGTAGGAGCTGCCAAACTACTGGTAGTTACGGCAGTGCGTTGTCCATTGGTACAGCCTGCAGAACGTACGGCTAAATCGTAGAAATAATAATAAAAGGCTTGGTAGTAATTGGCATTTACTCCAGTTGGATCGTTAGCTGTATTGCCGGTGATACTGAATACATCGCCTATATTAAATGGATAGCCACTCACTCCACTATTATTTCGGAAAATAGAAGCCCCATTTTCATATTCAATAGAAACGGTATAATCGCCAGCTTCCGGAAGCAGTAAATTTAATGGGTATACTTGCCCCGTGGCACCATTAGGCGTTACATCAAGGGTTACTCTCGATACTTCTGCCCCTGTGCTAGTTTTGCTGGCAATAAACGTAATTTTTCCACCGGCACCAATATACAATCTAGCACTTTCTAGTACTACAGGTGCATTGGCTTTCATTAATACAGATGGGTTGTTCCCGCTTAAATATGCATTGCTACCAACCCCAAAAATAGTATTGATTGCTGGTCCTACTTTGCCGCTAAAATTGTTTACACCTGCATGAAAGGTGGTAATATTACTTCCTGCTTCGGTATAGCTTGCACTTTGTCCCGGTAAATTAAAGGCAACAGGCAACGCATCAGTTGCATTTTTATACCAAAAAATAGTACCACCGCTAGTGCCAGTTAGGGTATACGAACTTGCATTTTCACATTTGGTTACTAGTAAATTACTAGCAGCTGGTGGTGTACTCGTTGTAACGGTACTGCTAAGTAAATTATTCAGTGGGTTTAAATCGCCTATTAGTGTGGTTTCTGTTTCTATAGTATACGTAGTTCCGCTTACTAAGTTAAATCCTCCAGTTGTCGTAATGTTTACATCCATTCCAGGGTTAATACTACCCGAGTAGGTTCCTGTTAGGGTAGTAAGCAACGTAGTTCCGTCGTATATGCGTGCGGTTAGGCTTATACCACTTACTGCGCTGGTACCAAAATTTTTAACATTTGCAGTAATTGTTTGACCTGTTTTTGAGCAGGTACCGCTTGCGGGATCTATCAGGGTGTTTACACCTACATCTTTAGTAGGAGCATTAAACTTGATATTTATATCTAAAGTTTCGCCATTGGCATATGTTCCGCAAGAAGTTATGGTCGTGGCGTCGGTTGTTTCGGATAGCACAATCCGTACACGGCTGGTATTTCCTATGGTTACCGTTGCTGGTATTGCGATAGGGCTTGTTAATATGAGAATTCCCGTACTGCCGAGGTTCGGCGTTGGGGTTGCAACCAACTCATTTACCTCATCAAATGCACCGTCGTTATTAAAATCGATATATACTTTAGCAATTTTATCCTGTTCTGTACCACAGGTTCCTAAAGTTACACTACTAAGTGGATAGGTAGCTCCTGCTTCTACCTGTATGGTTTGGTTCGTTGCATTGGTATACCCTCCTGTAGTATTACAACCAGCAGCGGCATTGTAGGTTGTATTGGCTAGGCTAAAGCCTATAATTTTAGAATTGGGCGCACCAGTTGGTGCCGAAGCACAGTAAGTAGTTCCGCCCACACCAGATAAAATTAAAGAATAGGCTTGTTTGGCGCTAGTCAAACTTCCTTTATGGCCAATGGTTAAGGTGTAGGCTTTGCCTGGTATAGGATTGCTAATAATTATTTGCTCTACGTTATCTAACGTATTATCACCGGTAGTGGCAGAATTTGCTGGTATCATTGGATTTAGTATCCAAGGTCGGTAGGTTTGCGTACCATCGCTTATGCGTAGATCTAGATCGTTCTTTAGCTTAGGGGTAGGGTCATCGTTGCTATTACCAGGGACACCAGGGGGGTCCGTCCAGCAAATGGTAGCTACCAATGGGCCTGAACCAGAACTAATTAAGCTTATTGATTTAGATGCTGCTTCGTTTAATACATCTTCTGTAATTCGGTGGGTCCCACCGTCTCCTAAAATTACCTTTGCCGCTTTTTCAGCATTTACCAATCCCCAGCCATAAATATAATCCGGGCCGGTATTTCCTGCATCATCTGCCGTATGAATAACTAAACCTTTTAGGCTGGCAGATCGCATAACTGCGCCTGCATTTTTTAGTGCATAGGCTTCTTGTAGTAATACCAACGTACCTGTAACATTGGGTGCTGACATGGAGGTTCCGCTCAATGATCCGTATGCGGTAGGGCTAGTGGGAATAGTGGATGTAAGCGATACACCCATGCCAACCACATCTGGTTTTATACGTCCATCGTCGGTAGGGCCAAAACTACTAAAAGAAGATATTTGGATAGTACTCGGTGTAAAGGGTCCATTAGGTATACCGCTGACGGCGCCTACAGTTAAAATATTTTTTGCATTTGATGTGAGAGAGAGACAATCGTACGAGTCGTTACTATAAATATCTCCAGCATTACGGGTAAATTGTGTCCAAGTGCCTGCAACTTGCCTGTAATAGGTTTGCCCATCCGCAGGGCCAGTTTCTCCGCGGTTATTTCCCGCTGATTTTACAGGGAGGTAATTGGGTGATAGATAGCAGATATTATCATAATTCTCAGCAGTAGCATCGTATAACCCAAATTTATAATCTTTGTAAGCCCCATCATTGCCCATCCATTCCCAACGGGCAGCTCCACCACCACTTGGTGATCCATTGTAATACCAACCAGCAATATACCCGTAAGAGTGATTAGAAATGAGCATGCCAAGATTTGCCTCTGTGGCCATTTCAGGAGAATCTCCATTGAAATCGTATGAAACTAAACGTTGCAGTCCGAAGGCCATACCTTTGGCATTGGGGTTAACACCAGCAGCCATAATGGTACCGGCAACGTGTGTAGCGTGCTGGCTTACCCCCGTTGTGGCATTTTTATTTAGAATACGATTGTTAGCAAATTCTTGATGTGATACGTATACAGAACCGCCATCCCATTCACCAATTTTATCTTTTAAGAAGTTGCTTGATCCGCTCAAACTTAGGCCCAAACCACCGTTTGTATAAAGTTTATTTGCTCGGGTAGTGGCCGATGCATAGGAATTGTTATCGGTAACTAAATATAGGGGATGTCCCCCAGCATCTAAACTTTGCAAAGACATCACTTTCCCGTTTTCAAATACCTTGAAGGTAATCCAATTGTTTTTTTCAGCAGCCTTAAAAGCCTTTTTACGATCTTTTTCGTCGCTATTTTTATGAGTCCGAGCAAATTTATTTAGCTCTTTGGCGTTGGTAGAAATTTCTTGGGCGAAAAGTACATATCCGGGCAAAAGCACGATTAATAGTACCATTAGGAATGTTTTTTCTACGTAAAGAGAATTTTTTAGCTTGGAGAAAAGGGTAATCATATCTTGTGAATTTAGCGGCGTTATGAAACGTTAAAATACAAAATACTTGTTAAAAAGAAATAAATAAAAATGATTTTAAATCATCAAGCTAATTGACTGATAGTTCTCCACTCAATTGCTTGAGAGCTATTTCTGCTTGTTTGGCTTGAAATTCCGCATCGCTGGTACGAGCCGAAGCATTTAAATAATTTAATTGAGCTTCTCTAAATTCAATCGCACTTAAACTACCTAAGCGAAATTTATCCAATAAATTACAGCTGCAAGATTTTCAAAATTTCTTACTTTGAAATTTAAAACTACTTTTGTTATAAACCTATCCTTTTAGAACCAATGAATAACTTAAAATCAATTTTTTCGATCCTATTTATGGCCCTTTTAAGTACGCAGGCAATGGCGCAAAGTCATATTTCATTTGAAGTTTCTTTTGTAGAGCCGCAGGCACATTATGTTGAAGTGAGTATGTTGTTAAAAGGCAATCATCAGCCACAACTTGATGTGAAGATGCCCGTTTGGGCACCTGGTTCTTATTTGGTGAGAGAATTTGGAAAGAATGTAGAAGGATTTAAGGCCATAGATGAAAAGGGGCAAGCACTTGCGTTTCAAAAAGTGAATAAGAGTACTTGGCGTATCCAAAATCCTAAAAAATCGGATATTCGAATTTCTTATAGAGTATACGCTTTTGAAATATCGGTACGTACTAGCTTTGTAGATGCTTCCCATGCATTTTTATCGCCAACGGGTATTTTTATGTATCCGGCAGGGCAATTGGCTAAACCATCTACGGTTACCATTAAACCTTATGCTAGCTGGTCTAAAGTATCTACAGGCTTAAGTCCTGTAAAAGCTGGTGCTTTTACCTATACCGCTCCAAACTTTGATATCTTATTTGATTCGCCAATTGAAGTGGGAAACCAAGATGTATTTGAATTTACAGCAGCCGGTGTTCGTCATGAGGTAGCTATGTATGGTGGCGGTAATTACAATGCCGAGAAATTAAAAGTAGATATGGCTAAAATTGTGGAACAAGCAACCACAGTTTTTGGCGAAAATCCGAATAAATATTATGTATTTATTGTACACAATTATGCATCGGGTGGCGGCGGTTTAGAACACCTAAACTCTACAGTATTGGGTCATCCAAGAGGGCAATACGCTACCGAAAATGGCTATAAAAGTTTCTTAAGTTTGGTTGCTCACGAGTATTTTCACCTGTGGAATGTAAAACGGTTACGCCCTGTTGCGCTCGGCCCGTTTAATTACGATGCAGAAAATTATACCAGTAATTTGTGGATAGCCGAGGGCTTTACAGCTTATTATGAGAATTTATTTGTGCGCAGAGCCGGTTTTTATTCTCCAGATGAATATTTAGGAATAGTTGCATCGGGCTTGAGCCTGGTTGCTAATCAGCCAGGAAGCTTAGAACAATCGGCACACGATGCAAGTTTTGATGCGTGGATAAAATACTATCGTCCTAACGAGAATTCGCGTAACAGCAGCATATCGTATTATGATAAGGGCAGTATTATTGCCATGCTTATGGATTTAGAAATCTTGCAAGCTACCGCCGGGCAGAAAAAATTAGATGATGTGATGAACATCATGTACTACCAATATTATTACAGATTAGCTCGTGGCTATACCGATGCAGAGTTTAAAGATATGGCAGGTAAAATTGCAGGAAAATCAATGGAGGCATTTTACAACGATTATGTATACGGTACTAAAAAACCAGATTATAATGCCTTTTTAAAAGCTGTTGGTTACCAATTGGCAGACGATAATGCAAGTAAAAATGAACCGTATTTAGGCATCAGTGCTAGTGCTCGGACTGGAAAATTTTTAATCACTTCGGTTGCTAGAAATAGCCCGTCGTGGAGAGATGGCCTAAACGTAAACGATGAGTTGTTAAGCATTAACGATGAAAAAGTGAGCGGTACAATGGCTGAGCTAGACAAAGCTATTGCCGCCAAAACCGTTGCAGAAAAAATAAAAATCGGCATTATTCGCGATGGTTTGCCAATGACCTTCGATCTTACTTTAGATCGAAATCCGGCAGTTCGCTATCGTTTTGTTTCGGTAGATAAACCAAGTAAAGAGCAGTTGCTGCTTCGAGCAAAATGGCTAGCCCTATAAACAACAAAGCCTCTCAAAAATTGAGAGGCTTTGTTGTTAGAAAGTAAAACGTAGCGATAAGCCTATGCCTTCGCCATTTAAACGGGTATTGGGTGTAAGTTCAATAGCAGGTTTCCAATCCATAGCAATATTTATAGGAGCATCAGGAAATTTAAAGTCCAAGCCTAAAATACCATCGGCAGCTAAGAGTAGTTTATTTTCATCAGCAGGTTTATAGGTTCTAGAGCCAAGGGTGGCACCAAACCCATAGTACCAGCGTAATCCATCTACATCATTTATGGGAGCATGTTTTTCCATTAAGCCGGTAACTCTAAAATAAGAGTAGTTTGTATTTGATTGAAAATTGACAATAAACTCAAGCGCATTGTTTGTGTTTACAAAAGTTTTATAACTAATACCATTAGCAGATCCAAAACGACCGCCTATAGCATGTTTGTATTGTGCAAATGCCCCGCTTGTACATACAGCCATTAGCAAGGTTACACAGAGTAAGCATTTATTTTTTTTCATTTTTTTATGGATTATGGCTTCATGTATAGCAACAAATATCCTAAATATTCCTTCCTCTTAGTCAAAAATCGGCTTAAATTTTATTCTTTAGCTAACTTTTACTATATTAGTACTTGTAACGCCAATTAACCAATCATGTCTGCCTTTACCCGAGTTCACGATCTGCTCCCCCGAATAGAAAAACAATTTATGGGAGAAGTATTCATTGCTGGAAAACAGCATGGGCAGTGGATTACCTATTCTAAATCTCAATTCTTACATCTTGTTGATGAAACCAGCCGCGGCTTATTGGCTTCTGGTATTCAACGTAACGATCGGGTGGCTATTATGTCGTCAAATAGGCCAGAGTGGAATATGTGCGATTTAGCTATTGTGCAAATAGGCGCCGTTTTGGTGCCTATGTATCCCACATTATCCGAGCAAGACATTCGTTTTATTTTAAAAGATGCTGAGGTAAAGTTTGTATTTGCAGGTAGCAAAGAATTGGTAACTAAACTAAATAAAGTTAAAAAAGAAGAAAACTTAGCCTTAGAGATTTATTCTTTTAACGAAAACGATGGTGCTCCTTTTTGGAAAGAACTGTTTAAGAAAAGTGCTCCTAATGTTGACTTAGAACCATTAAGAGCTAGTGTACAGCCAGAAGATTTGGCCACACTTATTTATACCTCGGGTACCACTGGCACACCGAAGGGAGTGATGCTTACCCATAGCAACTTGGTTTCTAACCTAGTGGCTACGGCGGGTATTTACCCACCTAATTTAAAAAGAGCATTGAGTTTTTTACCGCTTTCGCACATTTTTGAGCGCATGGTATCGTATATGAATATGTATATGGGGGTGAGCATATATTATGCCGAGAGTTTAGAAACGGTAATGGCCGATATACAAGAAGTAAAACCAAACGGCTTTACTACGGTACCTCGAATGCTCGAAAAAATATACGATAAAATTGTAGAAAAGGGATCGGAGCTTAAAGGTATTAAACGCAAACTTTTTTATTGGTCTTTAGATTTAGGCTTGAGATACGAATTGTATGGTCAAAATGGCTGGTGGTATAATTTTCAATTAGCTATTGCCAATGTATTGGTGTTTACTAAATGGCGTGCCGCTTTGGGTGGGGAAGTAAAAACCCTCATGTCTGGTGGGGCGGCCTTGCAGCCCCGTTTAGCTAGAGTGTTTTGGGCGGCTAAAATTCCGGTATTGGAGGGCTATGGCCTTACCGAAACTTCTCCAGTAATTTCGGTAAATGGTTTGGGTAAATACCAAGCAAAATTTGGTACAGTAGGTAAACTTATTGCCGATGTGGCAGTTAAAATTGCCGAAGATGGGGAGATTTTATGCAAGGGCCCTAATATCATGAAGGGTTATTATAATCGACCTGATTTAACAGCCGAGGTGATGGATGCTGATGGATGGTTTCATACAGGTGATATTGGCGAAATGACGGATGATGGCTTTTTACGCATTACCGATAGAAAGAAGGAGATATTTAAAACTGCAGGTGGCAAGTACATTGCGCCGCAAGTAATAGAGAATAAATTTAAAGAGTCAACACTAATTGAACAAGTCATGGTAGTGGGAGAAAACCGTAAGTTCCCATCGGCTTTAATTGTTCCAAACTTTGCTACTCTGCAGTCTTGGTGTGCAATTAAAGGCATTCCATACACATCTAAAGAAGAGGCTATAAAATTAACCGAGGTGCTAGAAAAGTACCAACGAGAGGTGGCCGCATTAAACGTTGATTTTGGGCATTGGGAGCAAATTAAAAAGTTCACACTCTTACCTAAAGAATGGAGCATAGATGGTGGAGAACTTACTCCTAAACTTTCCCTAAAACGGAAAATGATTTTAGCTAATCACTTAAAAGAAGTAGAAGCCATGTATGCCGATTTAGAAAACGGCAAAATCTAGGGCTATTGCTTATCCTTTTTCTCTATTACCTCAGACAAGCCTATGTGTTGAGTTAAATATACAGATTTTATCCTGCTAGTTAAAAAAAGGCTTAGCGACCTTTGAATTGAGCGGGTCTTTTTTCTAAAAAGGCCGAAACACCTTCTTTAAAGTCGGCGGTATCACAACACCGAGCAAACTGATTAATTTCTTCTTCAAAGCCGTTTATCCCATCGGTTAAAGCGGCATTTACGGCATTAATGGCTGCACCCACTGCAATAGGGGCCCTACTTAAAATCTTGCTCATTTTTTCTTCGGCAGCGGCCAATAGGTTTTCTGGCGTAACTAGCTCGTTCACCAAGCCAATTTCCAATGCTTTGGCAGCTGTTATCATATCGGCAGTTAAAATCATTTCTAAGGCTCGGCCTCTGCCTACCAATTGGGTAAGACGTTGCGTACCACCATATCCTGGAATTAAACCCAAAGTTACTTCGGGTAAGCCTAAACGGGCATTTTCTGATGCAATACGCATATGGCAGGCCATGGCCAATTCCAAGCCACCACCTAAGGCAAAGCCGTTAATGGCAGCAATTATTGGTTTTTCGCTGGCATGCATACGATCAAATACTTTATGATGACCTTCTTGAGCAAAAATGCGCCCTTCATCGGTATTTAAATCAGCAAATTCACTAATATCTGCTCCGGCTACAAAAGCTTTTGGCCCAGCCCCAGTAAGTATAATACCGCCAACCTCGGGGTTGTTAAAGGCATCGCTTAGTGCAGCATGCAACTCTGCCAGGGTTAATTTATTTAGCGCATTTAATTTGCTTTCGCGATTAATAGTAATGCGTAAAATGCGGTTATTTAGCGATATTAAGATGTTTTCGTAATTCATAAGTTGAAATTAAAAAGAGCGATTTTCGGCTACCCAATTTGTAATATAACTTGCTATTTCTTGCGTGTTTGTGCCCGGAGCAAACAATTTACCTACGCCCATATCCTGTAGTTTTTCCGTATCGGCACTTGGTATAATTCCTCCACCGGTGAGTAGTACATCTGTTAGCCCTTTGGCCTCCATTAATGCTATAATTTTTGGAAAAACGGTGAGGTGTGCTCCAGATAAAATGGAAACACCAATAGCGTCAACATCTTCCTGTAAAGCCGTATTAACTACCATTTCAGGTGTTTGGCGCAAGCCGGTGTAAATAACTTCCATACCTGCATCACGTAACGATGTAGCAATAATGCGGGCTCCTCTATCGTGGCCGTCTAAGCCCACTTTGGCCACTAATACACGAATCGGTCTTTTCACTGTTTTTTGTTTTAATGTGTAAAAATAGCAAGAAAATCTCAATGCACTACCACCTAGATAATTGGTGCAATGCGGGGTAATTTTATTATTTTTGTAGCCCTATCTAAATTAAAACAAAAGTTAAATAGTATGAGTGAAGAGCGGTCTTTACATTTCTTAGAAGATATTATTGAAGCAGATCTAAAAAATGGTACGCATGGTGGTCGTGTACTTACCCGTTTCCCTCCAGAGCCCAATGGCTATTTACACATTGGTCACGCCAAGTCTATTTGTTTAAATTTTGGTTTAGCCCAGCAATATGGTGGCAAAACCAATTTGCGTTTTGATGATACCAATCCCGCTACAGAAGAAACCGAATATGTAGAGAGTATTAAAAAAGATGTAAAGTGGTTAGGTTTTGATTGGGCTCAAGAATTATATACGTCCGATTATTTTGCGCAGCTGTATGAATTTGCCCTAAGGCTTATTAAAACAGATTTGGCATATGTGGATGATAGCACTACTGAAGAAATTGCAGCCGGTAAAGGTACACCTACCGTACCTGGCACCCCATCGGTTTACCGCAGCCGTAGCATCGAAGAAAATCTTCAATTATTTGAAGAGATGAAAGCCGGAAAATATTCCGATGGTGCTAAAGTATTACGTGCTAAAATAGATTTGGCTGCACCCAATATGCACCTTCGCGATCCATTGATGTACCGCATTAAGCATGCTACCCATCACCGTACCGGCGATGCCTGGTGCATATACCCTATGTACGATTTTGCCCACGGGCAAAGCGATGCCATTGAACAAATTACCCATTCTATTTGTACTTTGGAGTTTATTCCGCACCGTGCCTTATACGATTGGTTTATTGAAAAATTAGAAATTTTTCCTACCAAGCAATATGAATTCGCCCGATTGAATATCGATTATGCCGTAATGAGCAAACGCAAATTGCTGCAGTTGGTAAACGAGAAGTTCGTAAGCGGTTGGGACGATCCACGGATGCTAACCATTAGTGGTTTACGCCGTCGTGGATATACCCCTCTTAGTATCCGCAATTTTTGTGATAAAATTGGGGTTGCCAAACGAGAGAATCTGATTGAAATGAGTTTGTTGGAGTTTTGTATTCGCGAAGATTTAAACAAAACAGCTTGGCGACGGATGGCAGTGCTCGATCCCATTAAATTGGTAATCACCAATTATCCCGAAGGTCAAGAAGAACTCCTCCACGGAGAAAATAACCCGGAGGTAGAAGGTGGCGATGGAGAAAGAAGCATTCCGTTTAGTAAAGAATTGTGGATTGAGCGTGAAGATTTTAAAGAAGAAGCCGAGAAGAAATATTTCCGCTTAGCTCCAGGCTTGAGCGTACGATTAAAAAGTGCCTACATTGTAACCTGCACCGGTTTTAAAACCGATGATTTTGGTGAAGTAATCGAAGTGCATTGCGAATATATCCCCGAATCTAAATCGGGTAACGATACCAGTGGCTTGCATGTAAAAGGTACCATACATTGGGTAAGCGTAGCGCATGCTAAAACTGCCGAGGTGCGCTTATACGATCGCTTGTTTCAAGCAGAAGATCCATCGAACGAAGACGGCGATTTTAAGGAGTATATTAACCCAACTAGTTTACAGGTGCTTTCTAAGGCTTATATAGAAACCGATTTGGCTACCGCCGAATTAGGACGAGGATATCAATTTATTCGTAAGGGGTATTTTACTTTAGACGTAGACACTACGGTTGAAAATTTAGTATTTAACCGAACCGTTACCCTAAAAGATAATTGGGCTAAGAAAGCCTAAGCTAGTTATGGAAAACAAACGCTTGGCTTGGTTGCAGGCACACATTGGTAAATCTACCAAGAATAGCCCTTCGCCTTTTGCACATTGGTTGGATGGTGTATTGGAGCAAGCCGAATTAGGTGAAGTTGCTGTTCGTTTTGCCGTTCGTCCTGATATGACCAATCCTTTTGGTATGTTGCATGGTGGTGTAATTTCCGGAATGTTAGACGATGTAATAGGTACAGCGGTTGCCAGTCTAAATAAAGAACAAGCTTTTGTGTCGCTCAACCTCGTGGTTGATTTTATCAATGCCGCCAAGGTAAGCGATGAAGTAGTAGCTAAGGCAACCGTCATTCGGAATGGAAGAACGGTAGTGTATGTGCAAGCAGAACTCCTCCATCACTCTGATAAAATTTTAGCGAAAGCCACTAGTAATTTAGTGGCTGTACCTAACAAAATCAAGTAGTTTTACCTATAAAATTTTGATATACCAATTAGCGGAACATTTGTTATAATTTCGAAAATTGTATTAAAGGCATGCTTTTTAATGCCTACCTTTATATATCAATATCTACGAATAGACATACTTTTTGTAGACATCAAAATATTGCATCAACTATTTTGGTGATTTTAAACTGCGACTTTTTTTAGTAAACGAACAAAAAATGGATTTTAATGCATCACAATTGCGTGGGTGTAGTTCGTTGTTCGTGGGTAGTCGCAGTACCTATATCACTCGGGCTACTTGCCCACGCATTTTTTGTTATAAGGCGCTTATTTCCATTGCTTCTCTATGGTTTTTTTCCAAAAGCTTGGGTGTATAAAGTAGCTATATTTTACCTTTAGCAGTGTGGGCAACGATTCGAAACTTTTAATCAATTTTCGGCAATTTTCATTTTTACAAGCACAAGTCATTTCCCAATAGGGGTCTAATTCTGTTGATGAGTAATCTAACAGCAATTCGGTATGTGCTGCTAATGGTGTTGCGGCAACTAGTTCTAAATACTGGTTAATAAATACGTTGGGTTTGCAGGAGTGGTTTACAAATAGCACGGGGCTTCCTTTAGGGGGAATAATCCATTCGTTGGGTCCAATACCAATCCAATTGGGTCCTTCTTCCGCAAATTTTGGGGTATAATCATGAAAAACACGATCGCCTTTTAGGCTAAGAATACACTCTTCATAAGCTAGTGGTCGATTACAAAATACACTCATACCCGATATGGCGGAGGGTGCAGTATATAAAATGTTCATGGGCAGATTGATTACATGCTTGATGTAAAACGCCACCCATTGGGCAGATATTTTATAGGCTAAAAATTAAGTTTTTTCTTCCCATAATACAGCTAAATGCTCCAAAGTTTCTACTGCTTTGTGCATATCTTGTGCCGATATCCATTCCAATTTGCTGTTAAAGAATAGGAGCTAAGTGCTTGCATGAAATACGTATAAATCGTTGTTATATATACCCGGTCTCGGTATATTTTTTAGTTGATTTATTAATAAAGAATCTTATTTTTAAGATTCTTTATTGGTTAAACAGCCTATGCGCCATCTTCGATTTATTTGTTACATAGCTATTATTGCATTGCCTTATTGCGCTTTTGCTCAAAATATCGAGGAGCTAAAGACCATATCCCAACAAGAGGCCGCTGTTCATCAGCGTTTACAACTGCAAAGTAGTCAAATGGCACAATTTACAACAGCAAGTGATGCTTTTGATGTAAAATATTATCGGTGTGAATGGGATATAGATCCAGCTGTACGTTATATTTCGGGCAAAGTTACGGTGTATTATGTAGTTAAAACAGCCATCAATACCATTAACTTAGATTTGATGAGTACCATGTCAGTAACCGAGGTTAGGCAACGAACTAATGTGTTAACTAAACAACATCTCAATAATGTGCTTAGTATTAGTTTGCCTGCTACTGCCCCTGTTGGTATGCTTGATTCGCTAAGTATAAGCTATCAAGGAAGCCCCGGCCCAGATACGGGTTTTGGTGCGTTTAAAAATAATACCCATAACGGCGTGGCTGGTATGTGGACCTTAAGTGAACCCTACGGTAGTCGTGAGTGGTGGCCCTGCAAAAATGGTTTAGACGATAAAGCCGACTCGATTGATGTTTTTGTTACCCATCCTTCTATATACAAAGCATCTTCCAACGGCTTGTTAAAAAGTGAAACGGTTTTGGCCGGCGGTAAAACACGTACGTATTGGAAACATCGCTACCCCATTGTATCGTATTTGGTGTGTTTGGCAGTAACTAATTACAGTGTTTTTTCTGTGAATGTGCAATTGGGTAACATATACTTACCCATTCAAACTTTCGCTTACCCAGAGAGCTTAACTGCTTTTCAACAGGGCACGTTGAATACCCTTTTTGCGATGGCTTTGTTTCATCAAAAATTTGGCGATTATCCTTTTATTAACGAAAAATACGGACATACTCAATTTGGCTGGGGTGGAGGAATGGAGCACCAAACCAATTCGTTTATGATAAACCTATCTGAAGGGTTGGTAGCCCACGAATTGGCTCATCAATGGTTTGGCGATAAAATTACCTGTGGTACTTGGGAAGATATTTGGTTGAATGAAGGCTTTGCTACCCATTTAGCAAGTTTTTATAACGAGAATAAATACGGCCAAATTAATTGGGATAATATGATTATGAATCGTAAATCGGTGGTGGACTATATTACATCTCTACCAGATGGTTCTGTAAAAGTGAGCGATACCACCAATGTAAACCGTATTTTCAGTAACCGATTAACGTATCAAAAAGGGTCATATTTATTATACATGTTGCGCTGGAAACTAAGTGATGACGTATTTTTTAAAGCCATTCAACAGTATCAAAAAGACTCAAAGTTAATATATGGTTTTGCCCGAACTGCTGATTTAAAGCGAAATTTAGAGCAAGTAAGTGGGGTAGATTTAACTGAATTTTTTAAAGATTGGTACGAGGGACAGGGCTATCCGAGCTATCAAGTACAATGGACTCCAGTAGGGATTGACCACGTACGTATTAAACTGAATCAGACTACTTCGCATCCCTCAGTAGATTTTTTTGAATTACCCCTAGCATTAAAATTTTCGAATGCAAGCCAAAGTAAAATCCTTGTGCTTGATAATAAAATAAATGGCGAAGTTTTTATTAAACACCTGGGTTTTATTCCTACTAGTGTAGTGGTAGACCCGGAATATTGGCTCATAACCAAAAACAATACCACACAAAAAGTGAGTGATGAACTCAACCCCGAAAATTTTGTAAAAATATATCCGAATCCTATTGGTGATCAATTTTCGGTGTATTTGCGTAATTTTTCGTCGGCAGAAACTATACTATCCATTTACACCACGCAGGGCAAATTAATCCAGAAAGAGCTTCCTATTTTAGTAGAAAGAAGTGGCGTTGCTCTAATTAATTCGCAGCAATGGCCTCGAGGTACCTATATATTAAAAATCAGTTCGGGCGGAGTAAAACAAAGTTTTAAATTGATAAAATAGGGTGAACGCTGAAAGGTTTTCAGCACATTGAATAAGCTAAACAATTATGAAAAAACTAGTAATCGGTAGTATCCTCTTTTTAAGTGCCTATTTACCTAGTTATGGCCAGTTAACACCTTTCGAACAAAGCACTACTAAAAACGTAAGTGCAACGCATGCCCAGGCTATTGCTTTTTACCAAGTATTAGATGCGCAATTTGAAGAACTTAAACTGCTGACTTGTGGTTTAACAGATAGCGGGAAGCCACTTCATTTGGCTGTGCTTTCAAAAAGTAAAAATTTCGATCCAGTAGTTTTACGTAAGCAAAATAAACGCATCCTATTAATCAACAACGGCATTCACCCGGGTGAGCCCGAAGGTATTGACGCCTCGATGATGTTGGTAAGAGATATATTAAAAAACCATTTGCTGCCTGCCGATGTGGTTATTTGTGTGATTCCTCTTTACAATATTGATGGAAGTTTAAATCGCTCATCCACTTCTAGAGCTAACCAAAATGGTCCGGATGCCTATGGTTTTCGAGGAAATGCTCAAAACTTAGATTTAAACAGAGATTTTATTAAAACAGATTCTAAAAACTCGAGATCATTTCAAGAAATTTTTACTACCTGGCAACCCGATATCTTTTTTGATAACCATACCAGCAATGGTGCCGATTACCAATATGTAATGACGCTTATTGATACCCAACAGGATAAATTAAATTCTACACTAGCCAATTACATGAGCAAACAACTCACACCCGAGCTGTTTAAGCGTATGAAGGCAAGCGGATTTGAAATGACGCCTTATGTAGACCATGTGGGCGAAACGCCCGACTTGGGCATTAAAGCATTTTTAGAGCTCCCTAGATTTAGTACAGGTTATGCAGCATTGCATCAAACCATGGGCTATATGCCCGAAACTCATATGCTCAAATCTTTTGCCCAACGGGTGCAGGCTAGCTATCAATTAATGAAACACCTGGTAGCGTTTACGCAAGAGCATGCCGCCGAAATTGGCAAAGTAAGGGTGGAGGCTTTGGCGCTAGCAGCCCAACAAAAACAATTTGCATTAAACTGGAAACTCGATGAAAAACGGGTAGATAGCTTGCGTTTTAAAGGCTTCGAAGCTAGTTATAAACCCAGCGAAATTAGCGGTCAAAATAGATTGTATTACGATAGAACAAAACCTTACGAGAAAACCATTTCTTGGTTTAATCGCTATGAAGCTACGCTAACGGTGCAGGCTCCTAAAGCTTACATCATTCCGCAGGCTTGGCAAAAGGTAATTAGTTTGTTGCAGTTAAATGGAGTAAAGCTAGAGCGCCTAAAAAAAGATAGTATATTCCGCCTAGA